>MPMD02032933.1_pt1 | contig 23451 bp, 16 predicted proteins | sample 1617291 | NCBI WGS metagenome assembly MPMD02 (sample SAMN05944810, study PRJNA350692) | marine metagenome | biome: marine; feature: ODZ; material: water; isolation source: 120 m water sample filtered on 30 um supor filter | place: Pacific Ocean | collected 2012-04-09 | depth 120m m | reverse complement strand
GTGCTGAGTTCGACCCAGACCGGGCGCTTGGCAATGTCAGGATGCTCCGCCACCCATTCCGGGTAAACAGGAGGAGTGACATTGGCGAAACCGGCCAACAGATCACCCCACTCCGGATGAACCAGAAACAGGGAAACTGTCACAGCAAACAGCATTAGCAGGACAAAAATCAACTGGAGTTTCTCCAAACGCCCGTAGCTGCCGGTGAAAGTCAATCCAACCACAATGAACAGGATCACCATCCCCCACAGGAGGTGCGTTTCGGTGCCGGATGTTTCAGGGTGCAACAGGCCGGAGACCAGCGTACCCAGCGTCCCAGCGTGAAAACTTACCCAGATCGGGAAAGATACGATGGCCAACAGCAGGAATACCATCGGGAGCCATCCGCGAGGGCCTGGCAACTCCACCCATCGCTGGAACGGGTGTGCGCCAGTCAACACCATGTGGCGGGCAGTGGCAAAAACCAGCGCCCATTTGAACACGCAAACCACCAGGAACAGACTAAGCAGTTGATAGCCAAACAACGCTCCTCCCCGAGAGGAAAAAATGAGTTCGCCGGAACCGATCGTCAGCGAGGCGATGATCGCCCCCGGCCCGAAGATGGCAAGCCACGACGCAGGATTCCGTGACGTCAACGCATCCAACGGTGTCCGGCAAGTGCTCACGGTTCTATTCAGTACGAAACGTACATCCTGTTTATCTGCGCATTAGTCAGCGGCGATGAAGCCGTGGTACAAGCCCATGTAGTACGGGAGCGTGTAAACGGTTCCCGAGCCGATGACATGGCCGCCGCCGCCGGTGTCCAGTTCCCACGGACTGGCATTCCAATGGTTAAAATAACGCTCATCCACGGGCAGCACCTTGCCGTTGTTCCGATAGCCCTTGCCACGGAACTTGTCGTCATAGGCATCGGCCCAATGGTCGGATAACAGGATCAAATCTTTCCGGTGATGATTGGTGTGCCGCCAGTCGAAGCGATCGAGCGGAAAGCGCTTAAGTGTGCCTATCGCGTCCTCAAGCCATGTCTCCCACGGAGACAGGTCAAAGGTTCCCCATATATTCGTAAACTCGACGCCCATACCTTGCGACGCGAAACAAAAATTGAAGAATGGATTCATCTCCGGCTCCTCCTGTCGCCATGAATTGGCGAATGAAGCCACATACATTTTCCTCAACTTTGGATCGGGCTCATACTTGACCAGGTTGTAATAGGCCATGAAGGCCATCTCGTCATCTGACTGGTTTCCCGATCCAATACCGCGTTGATATTTTGGCCACATGACGTTGGTGTGGTACGAATGCTTGTCCCGAAGTTCCTTAGCCACATCGCGGTATTTTTTGTCGCCCGTCATGTGATAAGCCACATTCAAGTAGGATAAGATACTGATGGATTTCAAGCCACGTTCTTCATGCCATTCACGATCCTGATTGATGTCATTTGGACCATACACCGACCACCGCGTTTTCCCGGCATGGTCGTGCATACTGAAATCATGGCTGATCAGGTGATCGATGTTGGCCCGCACGATCTCTCGAACCGCGCTCTTTTCGTCCTCGGTCTCGGCGACCAGATCGTAATAGAGCGGGTAGAAAAAATAGTGCCCGTCCAGTTCGTCCGAACTGGTGTCGCTCTTCCAGTAATACTTGCCATCAGCTGACTTCGGCCAGCGCGGTTCATAGACACGCCAATAGCCATCCCTGCTCTTCCGGAAACGACGCTGGTTCTCAAGGGTGTATGACCCGAAGTTTGGATTTTTTTCGGATGACGTCTCCAACACGGTTCTCGCGATGAATCCAGCAGGTGGCTCGTGCTTGGAGCCCTTGGGTGCCTCGCTGAGAAAACTCAACGCAGCAAACGCACGCTTGGCCCGGCGCTTGGCCAGGGGATCCTTCGTGGCGCCGTAGGCGAAACATTCACCCGCGCCGTACATGCTCGTCCAAAGACCGTCATTGTCACTGTCGCCAACGCGGGTATCCGTATTCTTCCCCGCTTGAGAGGCGTGGGCCTCGATGACGTAACCGAACTTGGTCCGGCGGTTGTACTTGTCGATCTCGTCCTCGTAGTGCTTGGCTTTTTCCGCGAGGGTCATGCCCTTGAAATGAATGAATGACAGACCGCCCGCCGTGGCCACCCAGGCGTTGCCGTCCGCGTCCACGGCGATGTCGCGCACCTCGTCGCCTGGCAACCAGCGCTTCCCCTGCCGGTAGGCCCAGGCCGATCCGTCAAAACGAATCGCACCAATAGCCGTGCCGAACCACACCGTGCCATCGGCACCGCCCGCCGCGGCGGTCATATCGTCGTAAGGCAATCCCTCCTCACCAGTGAAGAGTGTCCACTTGCCTTTCTCGTAACGCCCCGCTCCCTGGTAACTGGCAAACCAAAGCCTCCCCAGTCCATCGTAAGACACAGTGACATGCGTGGGAGCCCAACTCTTGTGCCCGTCCCGTGGAAATACCTGCCGCATGCCCTCATGATCGGACAGAAACAGGCCTCCCTCCAACCCCACAGCCACCTGGCCTTCTGGTCCGCGAGCCACTGCCAGCACGGCTCCTGCCTGTTTCACGAGAGCGCGCAATTCAACGGGCACAGTTTTTTTCGCCGCAAACAAGTTTGCGAACTCATCGCTGGCGCTCCACTTGCCGCCCTCGAGCACCGCATCGCCCTTGGCCGTTCGCACCACAACTTGCCCGCCCTTGGCCAAGGCCACCGCCCGCACGTCGTTGCTCGGCAACCCGTCGGGCTCGGTGTGAAACGTCCGCATCTCCTGCGGGAACACTCCCAGATGGACAGGAACCTTCGGTTGCTCAGCTGAAGCAAGTTCGGGACATAGCATCGTTAAAACCATGACCACTCCGAGACAATGCATCATCTTCTGCACTCTTAACTTTGCCTCTCTACTATTGCCGGAAAATAGAATTGTTTTTGTTGCCATAACTGCGATAAATCCCGGGGGGGAACGTACAGTATTCCATCTGATCGACAACATCTTTGTCAGTAATGGCGGCACCTGCTTTTTCTGTCCCACGAAATGCCCTTTTGACTCTCGTTCTCTTAACATCAAAAAGCTGTACTTGCCGCTCACACTGTGGCTACTGTCCTTCCTGAATTCCATCCAGATAATCAATGTATCCAGAAACTAAAAAGAGATTCGAAAAGAAACCATTGGAGATCCCAAAACACCTGGATATTGTATCAGGCGCATGCCGGTTTATATTTTTGTTCATCGTTGTCACCCAATTCAGCATCAATTGGGTATCGGGCGACTTGATTGTCCGAAAAATTTTCGGACCTGAAGTACCCACCGGAAAATACAAGCACCCCTCTTCATTTGATGAACTCGACAATGGTGATCTCTACCTGGCCTACTATGGTGGCGCCGGAGAATACGCCTCAGGAACGGTGGTTTATGGGACGCGCCTGAACAAGGAATCCAGCCATTGGAGTCAACCCAGAAAAATTGCCGGCAACCCGTTTTGTTCGCTGGGTAATCCGGTGGTATGGCAGGGGCCGGATGGGCTGGTTTGGTTGTTTTATGTAACCCGTTTTGGCAACACCTGGTCAACTTCGCGAATCAAGGTCAAAATATCGAGGGACGGAGCTGCATCCTGGTCGGATTCCGCCCTGTTGACCATAGAACCGGGCACCATGGTCCGAGCCCATCCCATCGTGCTTCAAACTGGCGAATATCTGCTCCCCATCTATCACGAAACCGGACACGATACCGAACTGGTGGGGCCAGACACCACATCATTTTTTCTGCGCTATAACCCCTCAAACAAAAAGTGGAGCAGCAGCAAGCGAATTCGATCAGATCATGGCAACCTTCAACCTGCCGTGGTGCAAGTCAATGACAGGCATCTGATCGCATATTGTCGGCGCGGTGGAGGATACGAGTCGACAACCGAAGGGTACCTGATCCGGTCGGAATCACGGGACGGTGGACACACCTGGGGCAAAGGAAAAAACAGTTCGTTTCCCAACCCCAATTCTGCTGTCGATTTTATCAAGCTACGCAGCGGGCGCCTGCTCCTTCTATACAATGACAGCATGAATGACCGTACGCCGCTGACGGCTGCCCTCTCCAGCGACAACGGCAAAACATTTCCCCATCGGATGAACATCGCTTCCGGACGGGACTCCTTCGCATATCCCACAGTCGTGCAAACGAGGAATGGAAAGATCCATGTCACATTTACGTCCCAGGAACGGACTCAAATTAATCACGCTATTTTTAACGAAAACGACCTCCTCTTAAAATCCGACAACAAAAAGTTGTAAACCAACAGAACCTGAAGACTCCAAATGAATAAACTACTGATCGCTTCCATCATGGTCACTCTATTCGTGGGATGCGCCACAAATGTAGCGCCCAAAAGCGGCGCGCTTTTTAACGGCGCAAATCTCGATAACTGGGTGATTGAAAACGACGGCCAGTTCTCCGTGCAGGACGGCGTGCTCAAGATCAACCGCGGCACCGGCTGGCTGCGTTCCGCGGGGGTCTTTTCCGACTTCACGCTCGTGATGGAGTTCCGCTTCCTCGAGGCTGAGGCCAACAGCGGGATTTTCGTGCGCACCGGGCCGAGCAGCCACGACGACGAAAACGGCTGGCCGAACAATGGCTATCAGGTGCAGTGCATGGACACGATCACCGGCAGGGCGCCCTTGGCCACGATGATCCCCTACGGCGCGCCGCCGTTCGAGCATCAGTCGGTCCTGGCCGCCCTGGCCAAGGCGTACAAGCTGCGTGGCGAATGGCCAACCTACGAAATCACCTGCGCCGGCGAGACGCTCGAGGTGAAGCTGAACGGAAAGCGGATCACCACGGCGACAAGCATCAAGAACCGGCAAGGCCACATCGGCATCCAGGCCGAACACGGCCTGCTGGAATTCCGGAAAATCGACGTGATTGAGAGAGGATTAAAATGAAAACACAGATCATCTACTCCAGCCATTTGTGATCCCAAATATCGCGAAACAGAAGCGGCTCTACGCAATGATATCGTGGACCACATTGCCGGCAACACCGGTAAGTCGAAAGTCGAGGCCGGAGTATCGGTAAGTCAGTTTCTCGTGGTCCAGGCCCATCAAGTGCAGGATGGTTGCGTGCAGGTCGTGCACATGCATGCGGTTCGCCACCGCTGAACACCCGAACTCATCAGTCGCCCCGTAGGTAAAGCCTGACTTAACACCACCCCCGGCCACCCAGACGGTGAAACCGTAGTGGTCATGATCCCGACCTTTCTGTCCTTCACTGGTGGGTGCACGACCAAATTCCCCACCCCAGATAATAAGTGTTTCATCAAAAAGCCCGCGTTGTTTCAGGTCACGGATCAGGGCGGCAATTCCCTGATCGCTTTTTTGAGCCAACTCGCGGTGATGAAGAATATTGCCATGGCCAGTGTCCCATGCGATATCATACCCACTGACTGAATGAGACAATTGCACCATTCGCACTCCCCGTTCAACTAGACGGCGGGCAATCAAGCAACCCTTGGCAAATTCGCTATCGCCGTACATGTCGAGCGTGGTTTTCGATTCCTTGGAGGTGTCAAAGGTATCCGGAACAGTGAATTGCATTCGAAACGCCATTTCCATGGCCTGAATACTGGACTCGAGTTTCTGATCCTGCCGCTGGCGCCCTAGGTCAAATTGGTTGAGTTGAGTCAGCAGGTCGGCCTGCTGTCGTTGTTCAGCGCGGGTGAGATACGGATTTTTCAGGTCACTTAAAATGCTATCCGGCTTCATACTGGCGATGTTGGCGTACACGCCTGCATAGGCGCCCGGAAGAAACGCATTGCCCCAGTGTGCCGCCTTGCCCCGCGGTTGGGCGCGCGGACTCATGGCGACCAATCCAGGCAGTTCCTGGTTCTCCGTGCCCAGTCCGTAACACAACCACGATCCAAGACTCGGGCGACTGGGCTGTAGATGGCCAAGATTGAACATCATCATCGCGCCGGCGTGCTCCGGAATGTTGGTGTGCATGGAGTGAATGAAACAAATGTCATCGGCGCATTGGGCGGTGTGGGGGAAAATGTCGCTCACCCATTTTCCGGTTTGACCGTATTGCTTGAAACCGAAGGGCGATGGGAACAGGCCGTTCTTCGTGTTTCGCAGCGACTTCCGGTCTACAATCTTCGGCCGCTGCCCAGCAAACTTGGCAATCATCGGCTTGTAATCAAACGTATCGACATGCGATGGCCCACCGGGCATGAACAATTGAATCACATGTTTTGCCTTGGGCGCAAAGTGCGGAGCCTTGGGCGCCAGTGGTGAAGTCTGCGCGGCATCTGCGGTATTGACGTTGCCGCACAAACCGGCAAGTCCAAGACTACCGAAGCCTGCACCTATACGGTGCAGGGCATCACGGCGGGAAAGAGGCGGAAGTGGATTACGGTGTAGTTGCATTTTAAAATCCCTAACGAATATACATGAATTCATTGGCGCTCAACAACGCCTGGCAATACTGCTGCCATAGGCTCAATCCAGAAGGAGGCGGTGAATCATTCTGCAGAAAAGTGGCAGCGACGTGCTGTTCGCGGGCCGTAGGTTTCCGACCGTACAAGAGCGCGTATGCACGCTTGATTCGGCCAGTTTGCGAATTGGATTCCTTGTTCAAACGCGCAAGGAGTGCCCGGGCGCGGTCCATCATGAACTGGCTGTTCAACATGAATAAAAACTGCTGCGGGATTACGTTGGTTGTGCGTTTGGCGGCACTGCCACGCGGGATTGGAAAATCGAACAATCGCAAAAACTTATCCGAGACGAGTGGATCATTGCGGCTCACTTTTGCGTACATGGTGCGGCGTGTGCTGCTGACAATGTTTTCCACCGGCGCCCCGCCCAGTGCGAGATCGAACTCACCAGTGACTAGCAGCAGGGAATCTCGCCAGGTTTCCACGTCCATGCGGCGGGGTGTCATGCGCCAGAGCGTGCGGTTGTCGCCATCGGAGGCGAAGGCGGTTTCATCAAACTCGCTGCTACTGCGATAGGTGGCTGAAGTGATGATCAAACGATGCAGTGATTTGATCGACCAACCGGACTCAATGAACGTGGCCGCCAGCCAGTCAAGCAGTTCCGGATGCGTCGGCGCTTGGCCAAGCGCACCAAAATTGTCAGGCGAACGCACCAGACCCTGCCCAAAGTGATGCAACCACACGCGGTTCACCATCACACGCGCGGTCAGCGGATTTGCCGGATCCACCACTGCCGTCGCCAATTGTCTGCGCCCGCTGCCCTTGTTAAAATGTTCGCGCTCGTTTCCAGCTATGATACGCAGGAATCGCCGTGGAGCCAATTCGCCCTGCTTCAGCAAATTACCGCGCAAGGCTACTTTCATGTCCTCACTTCCGTTGTCATGTATTGTGTGGGCAAACTCAAACTTTGGCGGTGCTTTCGCCTCCAGTGCCTTGATCTCCTTTTGCCAGTCGGCAATCTGCTTTTTGATCGCGTCCGTCTGTTCCTGCTTCTTGGCTTTCCCGATTTTGTCACGCAGGCGATGGATCGGTTGGCGCGCTTGGTGATAGGCTCCGACAACCCTCTCATCGGCCAACGGCGTTTCGCCCTCACGCGTGTTGTTGAACACGCCAGCGATCGAGTAGTAATCCTGAATCGGAATCGGGTCGAACGGGTGATCGTGGCAGCGCGCGCAAGCCACAGTCAGCCCGAGAAAACCGCGCGAAAATGTGTCCACTCGGTCATCAATCGTCTCACTCTTCGCCTGGGCGATACTCTCCGGATCGCCACCATCAGAGGCATAGTTCGGCCCAAGCGCAAAGAAGCCTGTGCCAGCCGCTGCTTCCCGGCCCAGTTGATCGCCCACGATTTGGTGCCGGACAAACTCGTTGTAAGGCAAATCAGCATTAAACGCACGCACCACCCAGTCCCGATATTGCCAGGCTTTCGGGTGCGCCCGATTATCCTGCGTCCAACCGCCAGTATCGCTGTATCTTGCCACGTCCAGCCAGTGCCGTGCCCAGCGCTCCCCATACTGCGGCCGGCTAAGCAACGCATCCACAAGTTCGATCACCGCCTTTTCATTCAGTTCACCGGACCGCTCACCACCCAGCCGTTCTGTCCACTTCCGCCACTCATCGAGCGTCGGCGGCAGTCCAATTAAGTCCAGAAACACACGCCGTACAAACATCGGCGCCTTTACAGGCTGCGCCTGCTTTAGCCCCGCCTTGCGCAAGCCAGCCGCAATAAATTGATCAATGTGATTCAGCACTCGCGCTCCCTTCCCTGCTGCCGGCGGTTTCACCTTGCGCACCGGCTGCCACGCCCAATGTTTCCGTGCCTTTGACCAGTCGTAGCTATCTTTCGTTGGTTTTAATTTCGCCTTGGGCCACGGTGCTCCCAGTTCCACCCACTTCGCCAACGCCACGATTTGACTCTCGGCCAACTTCGGTTTCCCGAGTGCCGGCATCTTCTTGCCCTGATGTCGCACGTAACGAATCATCCGGCTTTCATTCGGCTTGCCCAATACGATCGCCGGGCCTTTTTCGCCTCCTTTCAGTACCGCCTTAAGGCTGTCCAACCGTAGCCCGCTCCGCGGTGTTCCGTTTGCGGCATTGGCGCTGTGGCACTCGTAGCAGTGATTTATCAAAACCGGCCGAATCTTCGACTCGAAGAAATCCATGTGCTGCACCTCATCCTTGAGCGGTTTAGCATTCACCACAAAACTCCCCATCAGCAGTACAACTACAAGAGGAATACTGAATGCTTGTCTATTGCTCAAAGTTACCACGCCAAAATCCTAGCCATATTCATACGAATTATCATCATATTTCTTCACTCTTATTTAGGTTCCACACCGTCAATAAGCCAATCATACCCAGAATGACACAATCGTAAAATGCTGCATACCTGCAGAAGGCAGAAAAAAACCAGAGGAGACTTGCAGTATTGAGACAGATTTCTCGTGAATTTCCATTGATCATTTTCCTTCGTAAACACTTTAACATCACTTTGAGCAATCCGGACGATTCGTTCCCAACAGCGATCTCTGCCTGCGCTTGGCCAAGCACTTGGTGAACCGGTAGTCGGGACGCTTCCGGTGCGGGAACGCCCCTACGAGGACAAGTTTTCCAATTTGACTGGCCAAGCCGGATCCTCTACCCTTCAGAACCTTTCACGGGAGTAGCCATGCCGTACCTGTGTCGGGGCGGCTTTCCTCCCATCCCGGCCGGTGATGCCCGGCAGGCAGATTGCAAGCTGATTCCATGAGAGGATTGACTTTGTTTACGGTTGTGATTGTGCCTCGTTTCATTGTGAAACTGCCTCGGGTTTCCAACTCGTTGCGCCAAACGCGCCGCGCCGCGCCGCGCCTGCCCGTGTGGGTGATGATTGCCTGTGTGTTGTTCGGTGCGCTGTCGGTCTCCGCCTGTTCCGTGCCGGTCTTCCGGTATGCCCTCGAGCGCTGGAATCCCGATGCCTACGGCGTGGTCCTTTTTCACAAGGGCGCGCTGACGGCGGAACAAGCCAAGTGGCTCGAACAAATGGACCCGGACAAGATGCCGGCCGACCAGTTTGTCAACCTGATGATCAAGCGGGTGGACCTCGAGGCCGGCCCGGAGCCGGAGGCGGTGAACCTGTGGAAGGAGCAGGCGACCAAGACGCTGCCCTGGATGATCCTGTATTACCCGTGGGCCAGCCGGATTCAGGGGCCGGTCTGGTCGGGACCATTCAACGGCGACAACGTGAAGCGCCTCGTCGATTCGCCGGCGCGCCGCGAGATCGCCCGCCGCCTGTTGAAGGGCCAGTCCGCCGTGTGGGCGTTGGTCGAGAGCGGCGACGAGCAAAAGGACGCCGCAGCGGCGGGGCTGCTAGAGCGGCGCCTCCGGCATCTCGAGGCCAACCTGCAACTGCCCGAGATCAATCCGCGCGATGTCATCGACGGCTTGATTTCCATCGACGAGGCGGACCTGAAAATCGGCTTCTCAACGCTGCGCCTGTCCCGGGCCGATCCCGCGGAGGAAATCTTCACCCGGATGCTTCTGGGAAGTGAGAGCGACTTGAAGGATTATGCGAAGGAGCCGATCGTTTTTCCCATTTTCGGGCGGGGCCGCGCGCTCTTCGCTCTGGCGGGCAAGGGCATCGACGAGGATACCATCGACGAGGCCGGCCTGTTCCTGACCGGCTCCTGTTCCTGCGAGATTAAGGAACAGAATCCCGGCATCGACCTGGTGATGTCGGTTCACTGGGACCGGCTGGTGCAGCAGCGACTGGACATCGACCGGGAACTCCCGCCGCTGGCCGGGTTCGTCGGCTTGGCCAAGGGCAGCGAAACGGCGGGGGAAAAGCCGGCGACCCAACCGGAAGTCGGCGGTGAAACAACCCGCGCCGACGACCGGAAGCCGGGCGGGGTCAGCGCGGTTATCATCAGTTCGCTGGCGGCCTGCGCCCTGGTGGGCCTCGCCGTGATGGCCGCCGGGTTCTTCCTGGGGCGTAACAAGTGAAGACCCGTTTTCCTGGAATCTCGCCGCGCTTGGCCAAGCTTTGGTGGAAGCTTCCCGTGGGTGATTCCTTTGGGCCATTCCGCACAGATTCAAAGCGATGTCGCCTTTTGGAGTGTCCACTGGCTATGCGATGAAAATCTGGGGGATGATTTGGCGCGAGATCGCCTTCCGAAAGCTCAACTTCGGGCTGGCGCTCTTCTCGGTGTCCGCCGCCGTGGCCTGCCTGGTCGGGACGCTGACCCTGCTGCAGGCCGATGAACGGCGCACTGACCGCCTGCTGGCCGAGAAGGAGGCCGAGGTGGCCAAGGCCGGCGCCGGTCTCGAGGACGCCATTCGCAGGATCACCAAGGGGTTGGGCTTCAACGTCATCATCCTTCCCGAGGACCAGGATTTGAACGAGATGCACCTCGAGGGCAGCCTGAGCAAGCAAATGCCGGAGGAATACGTCCATCGCTTGGCCAAGTCGAAAATCGTCACGGTCAACCACCTGCTGCCCACGGTCATGAAGAAGCTCACCTGGCCGGAAACCGGGCTGTCGGTCGTCTTGTATGGCATCCGGGGCGAGGTTCCGCTCCAGCATCGCGACCCCAAGAAACCGCTGCTGGACACGGTGCCGGAAGGCACGATGAACATCGGCCATCATGTCAGCCAAAAGCTTGGCTTGCGTGAGGGTGATGAGACCGTCCTGTTGGACCAGAAGTTCTCCGTCGGGAAGGTCCACGGGGAACGCGGCAACATCGATGACGGCACGGTCTGGATCAACTTGGCCAAGGCGCAGGAACTACTTGGCATGCAGAACCTGATCCATGCCATTCAGGCGCTGGAATGCCATTGCGCGGGAGATCGCATCTCGCAGATTCGGGCGGAGATCGCCGGGATTCTGCCCGGCACGCAGGTCGTCGAGCGCGGCCCGCCTGCCCTGGCCCGGGCCGAGGCCCGGGACCGGGCCAGGCAATCCGCCGAGGATGCCCTCGCCCGGGCAGTCGCCAGCCGCCGTGAACTGCGCGGGCAACGCGAGGCATTTGCCGCCGTGTTGGCGCCGTTGATCTGGGTCGGCGCCGCAGTCTGGATTGGGTTCCTCATGCTCGGCAACGTGCGGGAGCGAAGGGCCGAGATCGGCATCCTGCGCGCGATCGGCTTCCGCTCGTCCCAAATCCTCCTGCTGTTTCTCGGCAAGGCAGTTCTCTTCGGCATTGTCGGGACCGTGCTTGGCTTCGTGGCGGGAGCGCTCGCCGGGGCGTCGCTGGGGGAAATGCCGGTCGGGCTGGCGTGGCTGCAAGACCCGGAGGCGCCGGTCCATTTTGGACTCGCCCTGAGCCTGGCCGTGGCGCTGTCCGTTTTCGCCGGTTGGATTCCGGCGCTCTCGGCCGCCCGCCAGGATCCGGCCCTGGTCTTGCAGGAGGTATGAACCGTGTCCGCCGTGCTGGAACTCAACCAGATCGCCAAGGCCCATGACAGCGGCAACGGCCGGCGCGTCCAGGCGCTGGACGGGATCTCGCTGTCGGTCGGGGCCGGCGAGTTTGTCGCGGTGCGGGGCCCCAGCGGCTCGGGCAAGACCACGCTGCTGTTGATTGCCGGCGGCCTGCTTGCCCCGGACGAGGGGGCGGTTTCCATCGGCGGGAGGGATCTTGGCTCGATGACTGCCGAGAGCCGGGCGCGTTTCCGGGCCGGGAACGTGGGGTTCGTTTTTCAGCAATTCCACCTAATCCCCTATCTCTCCGTGCTGCACAACGTGATGACCCCGGCCGTGGCGGCGAACATCGGGGACGCCCCGGATCGGGCGGAGAAACTGATCGCACGGTTTGGGCTCGAGAACCGCACCCATCATCCCACCGCCCGGCTCAGCACCGGCGAACGGCAGCGCACCGCGCTGGCCCGGGCGTTGTTGAACCGGCCTAGGCTGCTGCTAGCCGACGAACCCACCGGCAACCTCGACGCCGACAACGCCGAGAGAGTGATGGCCGGCCTGTCTGATTTCGCCAAGAACGGCGGGGCCGTGCTGCTCGTCACCCACGACAACAACGCGACCGACCGGGCCGACCGCGTCCTCCTGCTGAAAGACGGGAAGCAGGCCGGCGCCCCGGCGGGTTGATAAACGAAACCGCCGTTTTTTTGCGGTTGAAGCCGTCCGGCGAATGTGTTCGTATCCTCGGCATCAGCTTGAACTCGGGTGTTGGCCCGGCGAATTTTTACGCAACATCCGTTCACTCAAATCTCATGAAAAAAATATCGGCTCTCTCAACCGGCATCGTGGCCACGGTCCTGTTCGCCGCCACGAATCCCGTCTCCGCCAATCCCGTTCCTCAAGGGCTCGAAGAACGCCTGCTGGAGGAAGGAGGGGCGCACCGCGGCATTTGCGCGGTGCTGGGCATCGACGCGGACCTGTCCCTGCGGCTGGCCCGGGAAAGCGGGCTGCTGGTTCACGTTCGTGACCCCCGGCCCGGAGCGGTTCTCGGCCTGCGCAAAGAAGCCGACCAAGCGGGCCTCGGGATTCGGCGGCTGGCTGCCGAGCAGGGCGGGCTGGATGCGCTCCCCTACGCCGACAACACCATCGACCTGATTATCGTCTCCCAAGCCAATGAACTCTTGGGGCAGCTTTCTGCCACCGAGATTCTGCGGGCTCTCCGGCCGGAGGGCATCGCGCTCATTGGTCAGCGAGACCTCGGCCCAGATGCCGGAGCGTTCGCCCAAAAGTTGAAAGCGTGGGCAGGCCGGGGAGACGCCAAGACGGCCGCCTGGAACGATCCCTCCGGCGTCTGGATCAAACTCCAAAAACCGCCACTCAAGGGGGCGGATGACTGGTCGCACTGGGAGAAGAACCCCGACAATAACCCGGTCTCGCAGGACCAGGTGATCAAGGCGCCTTACATGACCCAGTTCATGGCCAACCCGCTATACATTGGCATGCCATCGATCACCACCGCGGCCGCGGGGCGGACCTTTCTTGCGATCGGGCACATCGCGCATCACCGGCGCGAGTGGGACGGGCTGCTCCGGATCATCGCCCGGAGCGGCTACAACGGCAAAGTGCTCTGGGAGCGCAAGCTGCCACAAGGTTACCTGGTTCACCGCTCGGCTTTCATCGCCACCCGGGAGACGTTTTACATGATCGACGGCGACCGCTGCCTGATGCTCGACGCCCAGACCGGCAGCAAGCAGGGGGAAATCCGAATTCCCGGGGTCAAGGGGCACTGGAAATGGATGGCCCTGCACGACGGCACCCTATACGTCCTGACCGGCAAGCCGGATCCTGGCACGGAAATCACCAAGGGCGACCGCGCCTTCGGCGGCTGGAGCTGGGCGGACCTGAGCAAGGGCTACTATGGCAGCCAGATTCCGTTCGGGTTCGGCGACACCGTGGCGGCGTTTGACCTCGGACAGCAGGCCACCCGGTGGGTCCACCGCGAAGAGACGCTCATCGACTCGCGGGGCATGGCCATCCTGGAAAACCGGATGTTCCTCTATTGCCCGGAGAGCCACCTGAGAAGCCTGGACATCCGGTCCGGGGAAATCGAGTGGACCAACGCCAACAAGGCAGTCCTCGACCTGATCGGGCAGCCCGGGCACGGCCTGACCTCGACCCCCGGTTTCCGGACCGCCTGCATGCTGGTGGCCACCCCGCAGGCGCTGATCGTCCAGGGCCAGACGCGCATGAACGTCATCGCGGTTTCCACGGAGACCGGCGACCTGCTCTGGCAGCGCAAAAAAATCACCAACAATCCCAACGCCATTTATTTGGACAACAAGGTCATCCTTGGAGTCGGGGAACGGGGCAGCCACGTGGTGGTCGATCCGGTCAGCGGCGAGATCGAGCAGGATTTGGAATTTTTCAAGCGGGCTTGCACCCGCCTGACCGCCAGCTCGGATTCCTTGTTCTGCCGGGGAGGAGAGGGCACAATACGATTTGACCGCTCGCAGCGCAAGGTACTGATCGATGGCGCCGCCCGCCCCGCGTGCAACGATGGAGCACTGCCGGCCAACGGCATGCTTTACATCGGGCCGTGGCAATGCGACTGCAACCTCTCGATCATCGGGCATCTCGGTAAATGCTCCGCAGGCGCGTTCCGGTTCGACCACCTCGCCACGAATGCGGAACGACTCCAAACCACCGGCCTCACGCTAAATACCGGCACCGCCCTTAAGGTCACCGATCAGGACTGGCCCACTTACCGCAGCAACAACTCGCGAAGCGCATCGACCCGGATCCGGCTTCGCTCTCCCATGCAGATGAAATGGCAGTCCCGGCCGACTTTGCCAACCATCCCGACCCCGCCGACGGCGGCTGGCGGACTGGTGTTCACCGGCGGGGAAGACGGAAAGATCCGCGCCATCGACGCCGACGACGGATCGGTGAGATGGGAATACCTGACGCCTGGCCCGATCAAACAGTCCCCGACGATCTGGAACGGCCGCGCCTACGCGGGCGGCGGTGACGGACAGGTCTACTGTCTCGACGCCGCCACCGGCCAACTGCTCTGGCGGTTCCGCGCAGCACCGGTGGAGCGGCACATCATGGTTTACGGCAGCCTTTGTTCCACTTGGCCCGCCCACAGTGGCGTGCTGGTGCACGACGGCGTCGCCTATGTGGGCGCGGGAATCATCGACCACGATGGCACTTATGTGTATGCGCTGGACGCGGAGAGCGGGAAAATTCTCTGGCAAAACAATTCCTCTGGCCACCTCAATGCAGAATTACGCAAGGGTGTCAGCGTGCAGGGCAACCTGTCGATACAGGGCGGTCAACTGCTCATGGCGGGCGGCAACCAGGTGTCTCCGGCCCATTACGATCTCAAGAGCGGGATTTGCGATGCGCCGTCGTTCGAGCAAGGCCAGTCCAAGGCAAACAACGGCAAATTTGTCGGTGTGTTCCTCGGTGGCACGGCAATCGCCGGGGGCCGGATTCTTCACTCATCAGCCCGGAACGTGGCGACCAAGGGCAGCTTCGATGCCTACCGTGAGGGCCGTCGCACACGGTTTGTTTCTGGCGGAATCCCGCCGGCCTGGGACAGGGAAAGTTTTGCATTCGTCAACTTCAAGTTCGGCAAGCTGACATGCCTCGACAGCGCGAAGGTCGCGAAACAAATCACCGAGGGTATTCCCCGGGCCAAGGGGCAGGACCGTGGCTTTGGCGACCTGGTTGCCTTGCTGGAACAAGGGGATGCAGTTCGCTGGAAAACCGATCTGGGCAGCTCGAACAAGTTCGAGGTTGTCTCGCTGCTCGTCTGCCCCAACGCCGTGGTGGCGGTGACGCATTTCCAGTCGCGAAACCGGGCACAACCCCAATGGTGGCTGAGCGCACTGGACAAGAAAAATGGCCAACAGATTCTGCGTCAGGAAATCCGGGGTGAACCGCTGCCGGATGGCCTGCTGATGGATCGACAGGGCCAGGTCGTGGTCGCGATGCTGGATGGCAGCCACCTCTGTTTCGGCCAAGAAAACTGAGCCTTTCACGACTTACGGACTCGCAAGCGCGGCCAAGCTTAAAGCCACTTGGTTCGGTTTTGTTTTTTGACGAGGGCGGCGGCCTCGGGGATGCCCTTGACTTCCATCGCCTGGCCGTCCCAGTCGAGATTTCGCTGCAGCTTGAGAGCAACGATCCCGGAGAGACCGATCTCGGTGAGGTGGCCGCCGATCTCGAACGGCGCGAAGGTTTTTCCGTTGTTGGGGATCGCATCGGTCCATTCCTGAAAATGCCCCCTCACACGCGGGAGGTGTTGCGGCACTTTTTTCGCCTCGGAATGTTTGGCGTGACCCGCGAATTTTTTGTCGTCTTTCAGCTTGACGTAGCACTGTGAATTCCAAAGCCCGGAGGAGAGCAGCCCATGCTCCGCCTCAACCACGGCACCGACGCGGGGGATGTTCCCGAAGGTGCCAATCAGCGGGTCGGTGATGTGTTTGGGTGGCATGTCGGCGCCACCGGTGTAGTAGATCAGGTTCACCGCAGCGCGTTGGCCATCGGCGGCAAAATGAAAGGTGTGCGTCACGGTCTTGGCGTAGGTCTCGAGTCCGGCTTTTTCCACGTTGCTGATTCCGACCTTGGACGGGTAGCCGAGGTTGAGCGCACGCACCGGCATATTGAACGAGTGGCAGCAAAAGTCGCCAATGGAACCATTGCCGAAGTCGTACCAGCCACGCCACTTGGCCGGATGATAGATGCCATTTTTGTAAGGACGCACCGGCGACGGGCCGCACCAGAAATCCCAGTTCATTCCGTTCGGCACCGGATCCTCGCCGGGCGGGCGCATGCCGCCATTGGGCCAGCCGTGAGCCGGGTGCCAGACGTGCACGTTGGCTATCTGCCCAAGCAGCCCGGATTGAATCAGCTCGATGCTCCGGCGAAGATTCGACGAGGCGCTGCCCTGGTTGCCGGTCTGGGTGACGACGCTCGACGTGCGGGACAGTTCCCGCAACGCACGCGACTCGGCGATCGTGTGGGTCAGCGGCTTTTCGCAGTACACGTGCTGGCCGGCCTTCATGGCCGCCGTGCAGATCGGCGCGTGCCAGTGGTCCGGCGTGGCGATCACCACGGCATCGATCGTTTTCTCCTTCTCGAGCAGTTCACGGTAGTCAGCATAGGCTTTGACATTCCCGGCCTTGGCCTTGTGCCGGTTTTGGGAACCAGCGATCTGGTTGGGATCAACGTCACAAAACGCCACGACGTTGTGCCCGAGTTGCAGAGCGTTGTTGACGTGGCCCTGTATCTGGCCACCCATGCCGATGAAAGCGATGTTGAGTCTGTTGTTGGCCCCGAAAACAGTGCGCGGGAGAACGGCCGGCGCGGCAACGGCAGCGGCGATAAAAGTTCGGCGTTTCATGAATCTTGCGTTTGTCTTTGGATCAATTGGTCGCACCCCTTTTGTCACAGCGAACCGGGCTTGGAAAGCTGAAACCGGATGGAAGTGGTTCGTTTTTTTTGGGTTTGGCAACCGAACCGTCGATAAGGATTTGATTTTGCTCTCGCCAGTTTCTGTCGGGTGGGTAACCGTTGTGCCGCTATGAACTCACTTCCCACCAAACGGCAATCCCGGCGTCGGTTCATCCAGTCCACCGGCCTGGCCGCAACCGCCATGGGGTTTCCGGCCATCGTCAGCGCCAAGTCGCCCAACGCCAAACTGAACCTCGCCATCATCGGCAGCGGGGGTCGTGGCGGAAGCAATTTGGCAAACACGGCAAGGACCGAGAACGTCGTGGCGCTCTGCGATGTCAACGCGCAAAACCTTAACCACGCGGCAGCAAAACATCCCAAGGCTCGAACGTACCGGGATTTCCGTAAACTCTACGAGAAGACCGACGACATCGACGCCGTGGTGGTAAGCACCACGGAGCACACGCACGCTTTCGCCGTGCTGCCGGCGCTGCAATCAAAGAAACACGTTTATTGCGAGAAACCGCTGACACGCGATGTGTACGAGGCGCGGGTGATCACAAAGGCAGCGAAGGCGGCGGGCGTCGCCACGCAAATGGGTACCCAGATTCATGCCGGCAACAATTACCGGCGCGTCGTGGAAAAAATCCAGTCCGGAGCCATTGGTCCGGTTCGCGAGGCCCATGTCTGGGTCGGCCGCGCGTGGGGCTGGCAAAGCCAGGAGGCGGCCAAACGCAACCGGGACATCGTCTGGTCTTTTGAAACGCCGGTCGAAGCCCAGACACCACCGGCAAACCTCGACTGGGATCTCTGGATCGGCCCGGCGCCGCACCGGCCGTTTCACTCCGTCTATTTCCCCGGGCCGAAATGGTATCGCTGGTGGGACTTCGGCAACGGGACCATGTCCGACCTTGGCAGCCACTTCAACGATCTTCCCTTCTGGGCACTCAAGTTGGATGCCCCAAAGACCGTCGAGGCGTGGGGACCGCCGCCGCATCACGACATTGCACCAGCCTCAATGTCAGCGAAGTACACATACGGCAGGCGCGGGAGCATGCCACCAGTAACGCTCACATGGCACCAGGGCGAAAACAAACCGAGGATTTGGAAGGAAAAAGGCATCCCCCAATGGGGCAGCGGCATGCTCTTCATCGGCGACAAGGGCATGCTTCTCTCCGACTACGGCAAACATATCCTTTTGCCTGAAAATGAGTTCAAGGATTTTAAGGCGCCCGAGCCGTGGATTGCGTCATCGATCGGGCACCACGCCGAGTGGCTTCATGCCTGCAAGACCGGCGCGCCGACCACCTGCCACTTTGGCTACTCCGGGCCGCTCACCGAGGCCAACCATCTGGGCAACGTCGCCTACCGCACCGGGAAAAAAATCGAGTGGGACGCGAAAAACATGAAGATCCCCAACGCCCCGCGCGCGGAGCAATACCTGAAACGCGACTACCGAAAAGGTTGGATCTTGGCCTGAACCGACGCCACTTGGCCAAACGGCTCACGGATCGCAGCAGCGCGGCTAACGAGCGAACCGGGCGTTTCGCCTTGGGCGCCTTTTGGCGGGCCTCTTTTTTCCGAAACCGTTTCGGCTCTCTCTCTTTGTCTGTTTTTTGGGAGAGCGCACCGACTTGAACGCGCGTTCGGAATGCAAGTCGTGCTCAACATCGTCGGGTATCGGTTTTTTGATCAACCGCTCGATGTCCAGCAGCAGTCCAGTCTCCTCTTTGCTGCAAAATGTCCACGCCTGGCCTTCGCTGCCGGCGCGAGCGGTTCGGCCGATTCGGTGAATGTACGTCTCTGCTTCCGTCGGCAAGTCGTAGTTGAACACATCCGTGATGCCGTCGACGTCGATCCCGCGCGCGGCAATGTCGGTGGCGACCAACACTTTCACTTTCCCTTTGCGAAACTGCTCCAGCGCCCGGGTCCGCGCCGCCTGTGTCTTGTTGCCGTGAATGGGCGCCGCGGAAATCCCCACCCGCTCCAGCCGCTCGCAGACACGGTTTGCCTTGTACTTCATCTGCGTGAAAACTATAGCACGCTCCACTTCCGGATCGCGGAGTATCGAAACAAGCAAGTCATCTTTTTTATCGCGATCCACATACAGCAACCGCTGGCAAATCTTCTCTACCGTCGGCTGTTCGGGATTGATCGTGACCCGGGCCGGATCGACCAGCAGCCGCTTGGCCAAGGTCTCCACGGCTGTCGGCAGTGTCGCGGAGAAAAACCCGGTTCGCCGTTCGCTCGGCAGCTTGGTCAGGATGCGCTCAACGTCAGGGATGAACCCCATGTCCAGCATGCGGTCTGCCTCGTCGAGAATGAACGTCTTGACGGAATCAAGTTTCACGAACCCCTGCCCCATCAGGTCGAGCAACCGGCCGGGCGTTGCGACGACAATATCGACCCCACGATTCATCGCCTTTTCCTGCGGGCCCTGTCCCACACCCCCAAAAATCACCGTGTGCGAGACTTGCAGATACCGGCCGTACGCCGTGATGCTGTCGCCGATCTGTGCCGCCAACTCACGCGTCGGCGCGAGGATCAGCGCCCGGGGATGGCGACCTTCCGGGTTGATTTTCTCCGCGGCCAAATCCTGAAGCAACGGGATGGTGAACGCGGCGGTTTTGCCGGTCCCGGTCTGTGCGCTGCCGAATAAGTCCCGGCCATCAACCTGCGGCGGGATGGCTTGAGCCTGCACCGGCGTCGGTGTTGCGTAACCCTCCTTTCTCAGCGCGTGCTGAATCTCCGGAATCAACGAACCAAAGATTCTCTCCATCTCGAGCGCCTCCATTGGCTCGACTTGCTCGCGGGGACGCGGTTTTTGGTTTGGACGAAATTGGTCGTCGCGAGTCCTGCTAGGCTTGCCGCGTCGTCGCGATTTATTTCCACCAAATCGCCCACGTTTTTTATCGCCCCGATTGCGGGGTTTCCTCTCTGTCATATTCATTTATGTAACCAAGCCGGTAAACCTTCATTTGTAATCCCTACCGGCTTGAGTTAGAGGAAAATGAGTCGCAGAAATTACGACTCTGAAATGAACTTGGCTGAATGGAAACCGGGGAATGTTGGCTCCTTGTTTAACCGCCAAGCGATCAGAAGAGGGATTAACTACCCCCATGCCGCCCCAATGTCAAGCCCCCGTGAGTAGGAGGTGTTTCATTTTGGCCACCAAAGCACGACTTATTTGTTTATTTTCGCGATGGATTTATTTGCGGTTGGGATTCCAGGGTGGTCCAGCTTGCGTCCGAAGAACCTTCATTCGTCGACGCATTGCTTCAAGAATCTCGTGATATCGTGGATCCCTCGCCAAGTTATCGATCTCGTGGGGGTCTTTCTCTAGATCGAAGAGTTGCTCGTACGTTGGCTGCTCATCGAAGTAATGGACGTACTTCCAATGTTCGGTCCTTAGGCCTTCGCTACGAGGAATGTTATTCTCGTTGGTGTTAAGTCCAGACGGGCGAAAGTAATGCTCGCAGAAAAAGTCTTCCGGCCAATTTTCACGGTTGCCTTTCAGCAGAGGAACCAGACTCCTCCCTTGCATGGCGGCGGGGACCTCTACGCCAGCAAGATCGAGCAATGTCGGTCCGTAGTCCACGTTCAGAGCCAGTTCGGACACGGCTTTACCTTTGTTTGCTTTCAGCTGGCGAGGGTCATAGATGATGAGCGGCAATCGAATCGATGGCTCGTACATTAACCAAATGCCTGTGATGCCGTGCTCACCCGCTATTAGTCCGTTGTCCGAGGTGAAAACGATTATCGTGTTATCCTCCAGTCCTTGCTTTCTGACCTCATCGAGGATTCTCCCAATCTGAATGTCGACTCCCGTAATTAGTCGATACATCGACTTCATCATTCTTTGGTATTTTTCGGGTGTGTCGAAACGACGAAACCAGCGCTGGCGATTCATGGAAACGCGCAGAAACTCCGGCAGCTGTTCAAAATGTCGGGTTTCGGAGACGGACGGCGGCGGAATGGTCACGCCCTGATACAAACTCTCAAGCGCTCGGTCATAGATATACTGTCGAACGTTGTCATCTTCTGGATGCGGTGCACTGAAGCTAACGGACAGACAAAATGGCTGTGTCTCGTTTGAACTCCTCAGGAAATCGATGGCCAGATCGCCGTTGATTCGCGTGAGATGTTTGATCGTCCCATCAGGCGACTTTCGGTGGTAAGGATGACTCGTGCTGCTCGCCTCATTAAATCTGGAATAATCAAATATTTCATCTGCAACGCCTCGATCCAATCGAACCCCAATCTTGCCCACGAATCCGGTATGGTAGCCGGCCTTTTTCAGCAAGGCCGGATAGGATTTCTGCATCGCAGCGATCGTCATCGGCGGTTTTTCAAACGTGTAACCATGCGTCCGCCGATATTGGCCGGTCAGGATACTGGCCCGGGAGGCGGCGCAGATGGACGTTGTGCAAAATGCGTTATCGAACCGAAACCCCTGAGCCGCCAGTCGATCGATGTTGGGTGTGTGGATAATTGAGTTTCCGTAGCATCCCAATGCATCCCAACGCTGATTGTCAGCCATGAGAAAGATCAGATTGGGTTGTTTGGGTGAAACCGCTGGTTCGTCGGCTCTTCCCTCGTTTGAGAAGAACGTCGTCGCAATGATCAGCAGAAAGACCAATATCGCACGCATTATGTCTTAATCACTAAGTTGACCAGTGCCTTGAGTGGTTATCATTGAAGATAAACAGCAACTTTTTTTAGAGCCTTTCAATTCCCTTCAGTTTTCAATTCTTCAGTCGAAGACTCTCTCGTCCTACCTTTAATAGTTCGTTAAGCGAAAATCGGTAGAGTTTATTCTCTTCCTCGAGGTCATCTGGCAGTAGCCAGATGTGTTCATTGAACACCGCCATGCCTTCTCGTGTAAAATTTCCCGACGCATGACGGCGGGGCAGTCTAAGTTCGGCGGTGATCTGTCGTGTCTTAACATTGATCAACTGGATCAAGGAACGGGGACGACTTGCCAGCAACTTGGAACTCTTGTCGAGCCCGCTTGCAATCAAAAACCCCTCGTGCACCTTCCAGTCCTGAACCGCAATCGACCAATTGGGCAAATTACGAATGAACGAGTTGCGCTCGTAGTGTTGCATGGGACTGCCATCTACTGAAATCTCGTAGGCCAGCAAAGTATCCCAATTAGCACCAAAGAGCCGCTTTGGACTGCGTGAAACTGCGATCGCACCGATGTGGTCGTTGATGATTATACTTTCGGCAGGCGTCGCATCACCTTTGTCTATTAAAGAGCGTATTGAGAACTTGCGGACCATGGTTTTGCCGTTACGACGACTTTGTGAGATTGGAATCCAAAGGTATTCACCATCGGAATCAAATCCGCCGGGGTGATCAAGCACGCCAGACCAGCTCGCAGGCTGGGCGGTCGGCGTAATATCCCAGATTTTAGTCCAACTTCGTTTGATCTTGTTGCAATTTTCCTTCTGGCTACCCGGATTGCAGCGTAACCAGAGCAGGAGAGATCGGCGTGGGGTTATATCGTCTCGGCGTGCTGTAACGAAAAATCCTTTTTGATGGACAAGGAGTCCTTGCGTATGAGCTTTTGCGGGCTTCCCGCTGATGTGGAGGGGCGGCAACGTCCACGTATGGATTTTAGAGGTATCCAATTGGGCGACAGGAACAACCGATGAGGTCTTTGCCTTGCTGACAGCTTGTGCGTTTAATTGCCTGACCAACATAGTGAGTGCAACGCACAAAAGTAGTGTTCGGATCATCGATCGCATTAGCTCTTTCGAGCAATTATTTCTCTTCAGCTTTCAATTCTTCATCCGACTTGACTCCGTGTTTGTGGAGGAGATTGGCGGTTTCAGTTTGGTTCTCGATGATGGCCCAATTCGCTCACAGCTCTTGATGCCATATTGATTGCAGCTTTCGCATCAGCACCAGGGGCGGAGTCGCAATTGGCAATGGTAATCCGGCCAAATGGTTGTCGTCCTTTTTGGGTGGAATTTTTTGGGCCGCCCACAGTGTAACCGTGGCTCCACCGATTGACAGTAATACTCCCAACATCCCTGTCGAAATCAAACAGTTTCTTCGGGAGCATACCACTTAAATGTGATCTGATTTCCTCTTCGTAGTCTTTGAACTGCAAACCTAACATT
>MPMD02209560.1_pt1 | contig 23508 bp, 25 predicted proteins | sample 1617291 | NCBI WGS metagenome assembly MPMD02 (sample SAMN05944810, study PRJNA350692) | marine metagenome | biome: marine; feature: ODZ; material: water; isolation source: 120 m water sample filtered on 30 um supor filter | place: Pacific Ocean | collected 2012-04-09 | depth 120m m | reverse complement strand
CTACACTCAACAATAGAATAGCTGCAGCAAAACTGGGATGCAGCGTAAAACTGGCTCATACTATTTTAAAAAAAATGGTCCTTAAAGGTTTATTGAATGTGCAGAAACTTAATTCAAGACGTTGGGAGTATTTTCTAACATCAAAAGGAATTACAGAGAAAGTAAAACTGACCTATGAATTCTTGGAATTTTCAATGCAGTTTTATCATGAGGCCAGAAAAAAAAGTTCGCAAGTTTGCAAAGAAATAGCTGATAAAAATATAAAAAATATTGGTTTAATTGGAACCGGTGATTTAGCAGAAATAGTATACCTTGGCGTAAAAGAATGGAATCTTAACCTGACAGAAGTATTTGATAATTCTCATAATAATTTTCTAGGACATAATGTTATATCTTTTTCTGAACTGTCATGTTCTTCTTCAGATAATTTAATAGTATGCATGTATGATAAATCTCATCCAATGACCAAAAATTATTTGCCTGAAGTTGTTAGGAAGGTTATCTTTGAAAATAATCAATTCAATAAATTAATTTGGATCTTTTGATAAAAATGAAACCGAAATCTCTCATCTCAGTAATAATGCCGGTACATAACGGCGAACTTCATCTCGAAGACTCAATAAAGAGCATACTAAATCAAACATATAAAAACTTTGAATTTATAATCATTAATGACTGCTCTTCAGACGGCACAGCCAATATATTAAATCATTACTCCCATAAAGATAAAAGAATAAATATATTTGATAATGAGAGTAATAAAGGTATCACAAAATCTCTAAATGAAGGATTATGTTTTGCCACAGGTAAATATATTGCCAGAATGGATGTCGATGATATCTCTACTAAAAACAGATTTGAAGTTCAAATTAAATTCTTAGAAGAAAATTCTGATATAGCGGTTTGCGGTTCCCATGTCATCACAGAAAAAACCGGATATAATGACAAATATATCCCTTACACGCCTGAAGATATTAAAGCCACTCTGTTTTTCATGAATGCACTGACCCATCCATCTGTAATGATGAAATCATCAGTGATTATTGAAGAGAACAATTTTTATAACGAAAAATATAAATTCGCTCAGGATTACGAATTATGGTGCAGGCTTTCAAAAAATCATAAAATAGTCAATCTAAAAGAAGACCTTCTGGAATACCGATGGCATGAATCAAATGTATCTATTCTAAAAAGAATGGAGCAAATGAATAACCATTTCTATGTAAAAATTCAAATGCTGGAAGATTTACTGGAAAGGGATATTTCTGAAAAAGAAAAAGAAATGCATGCTATATTAACAGGCTACTCAAATCCTGAAAAAAATATAAAATTAAACCAAATTGAAAAATGGACTGATTTCCTATATTCGACTAATAAAGAACAAAAAACTTTCACTCCAGCCAGCTTCAAGAAAATATTAAATTATAGATTACAAAGAGTAGAAGAAAAGATAAATTGTTTTAAAAGTTAGGTTTTAGTTTTAAGTAAAGTGGGATATCAATCTTTTGAAAATTTAGAGGTCTGGAAAAGAGCCTGCAATTTAACCGTTGATATTTATACTGAACTACAAAGCTGCAAAGACTACTCTCTTAAAGATCAAATGCAAAGAGCAGCTGTTTCTATTGCTTCAAATATTGCAGAAGGATCAGAACGTGGTACACATAAAGAATATATAAGATTTTTACACATAGCAAAAGATTCAGCAGGAGAACTACGAACACAACTTTATATCTCAAAAAAAGTAAACTACCTCGAGGCAAGCCTACGAGGTATTAACGCTTTTCAAAAAAGCTTTGCAAAAGCAAGCTTAAGTTGAAACGACCCAAGGGTCGGGGAATTAAATCCAACTTAGATTAAATTAATTACTTCAGGAAAAAGAATAGAACTAAGTAACGAGTTAATAACAATATCAAAAATGTTTCATCCTTTATCAAATCGCTATTATTAAAAACTTAACTCTTAAAACCTAAAACTATATTTTTGATGTCAGAAAAAAAATATAAATTAGTCATCGAAGCAGGAAAAATTCATAGAAGATATTTTCGTGATTTATGGTCTTACCGCGAACTGTTTCTATTCTTAGCCTGGCGAGATATTCTTGTTCGTTACAAGCAAACTATCATAGGCATTGCCTGGAGCGTTATAAGGCCACTGCTTACAATGATTGTTTTTACTGTCATATTTGGTAAACTGGCAAAGCTTCCTTCAGACGGTGCCCCTTATGCTGTAATGGTATACGCTGCAATGCTTCCATGGCAATTCTTCAGTAACACACTTAATGAGGGAGGAAATTCACTTATTCAAAACTCCAGCATGATTTCAAAAGTATATTTCCCGCGAATAATAATCCCTACGTCATCCATGATTGTCAGCCTGATTGATTTTGTGATTTCATTTGTGATATTAATAGGAGTTATGGGCGTTTATGCCTTTATGCCAAACTGGAAAATAATTTTAATGCCGCTTTTTCTTATTCTTGCAATATTAACAGCCCTTGGCATTACTTATTTAATTTCAGCACTCAATGTTAAATATAGAGATTTCAGATATGTTCTCCCTTTTATTGTTCAGTTTGGACTTTATATATCACCGGTAGGATTTAGTAGTGCAATAGTTCCAGGTAAATGGCGTTTGTTATATTCATTAAATCCAATGGTCGGAGTAATTGACGGTTTCAGATGGTGCATTATAGGAACAGAAAATATTATCTACTGGCCAGGCTTTATACTGTCAATCTGTGTTGCAATAGCAATGTTTTTAATAGGTTTTACTGTATTCAGAAAAACAGAAAGAGAATTCGCCGATGTTATTTAAACCACAGTCAACGAATTAATCGAATTATACGAAAATGAAAAATATTATCTTAAAAGAAGAAAGTTACAATATAATTGGCGCATGCATAAACGTACACAAATTACTTAGATGCGGATTTCTTGAAGCAGTTTATCAAGAGGCTTTAGAACATGAATTAAAATTATGTAAAATACCTTTTGATAGAGAAAAACAGTTACGCATTAAGTATCGTGACATTATTTCAACAAAGTATTATATTGCAGACTTTATCTGTTATGACAAAATTATACTTGAACTAAAAGCATTACCGGAAATAACAGATGATCATACTGCTCAAATTATAAATTATTTAAAAACTACTAATATGGAACTAGGAATTATTATTAATTTTGGCAAAAAATCTTTAGATTATAAAAGAATACCTAATAAGGTTTATTCGATTAATTCGTGAAATTCGTTGATTTATGTCTATCATAAAAGTAGAAAATCTTTCGAAAAAATACATTATCGATCATAACCGTAATACCGGAGATGCTTATCGATACAGCTCCCTCCGTGATACACTTGCACACTCTGCACCCAGAATTTATCAACAACTACTACCCCCCCTAATAAAAACAACTAAAAATAAACCTGTTTTTTTCATTATTACTGAAAGAAGCTGAAAAGTGGACATACCGATAACATGAATTCATCATATTTAGATCAGGCAAAAAAAGTATTTGAACTAGAAATACAGGGATTAAGAAAAATGCAGAATAGTCTGGATAAAGATTTTGAAAGCATAGTAGCTAAATGTCTAAAAATATTGAATAACGGAGGTAAAATTGTTGTATGTGGCCTAGGGAAAAGTGGTCGAATTGGAGCTAAAATATCTGCAACGCTTACTAGCACAGGTTCGAGTTCCGTATTTCTTCATCCTGTTGAAGCAATGCATGGTGATTTAGGTATACTTAATGACAGTGATTTGTTATTAGTTCTAAGTTATAGTGGAGAAACTAATGAAATTCTTCGCTTAATTCCAGCAGTAAAAAAACTTAATGTATTAATTGTGTCTATAACCAGTAATATTAACTCAAGTCTTGCAAAATTATCTGATTATGTTATTCAAAGCAGTATTGATAAGGAGGCATGTCCATTTAATATTGCACCAACAGTATCTACAACTGTACAACTAGTTATAGGTGATGCATTGGCAATGATTCTATTAAATGCTCGTGGTTTTTCAAAAGGAGACTTTAAAAAATTACATCCTGGAGGAACTATTGGAAGAACTGTAACTCTTAGAGTTACTAATATTATGCGAACTGGAATTGCTTTGGTAAAAAGAGTCAGTACAATAAGGGAGACTGTGTGTAGAATTACTGAAACAAAATGCGGATCAGCTATAATTGTAAATGAAAAGGGAGAATTAGAAGGAATATTTACTGATGGTGATCTCAGGAGAATTATTCAAGATATTTCTATTTTAAATAAATATGTTCAGGATTATATGACCCTAAATCCTGTAACTGTATTTAGTGATCAGTTGGCAATTGAAGCACTAAAACTTATCAAAGATAAAAAGATTGATGACTTAATAGTAATTGATAGAAACAATGTAGTAGTTGGATTGGTTGACAGTCAGGATTTGCCAGGATTAAAACTAATATAAGATTTAAATATATGACAGAACTTAAAACTACAATTTATACACCTGATTCTCAAATAAGAAATCCATCGGCTTTGATCAAAGGAATGTACATAGATTTATATAGGTCACGTTGTCTTGCTTGGCGTCTGTTTGTTCGAGATATAAGTGCAAAATATCGACAGACAATACTTGTCTAAGTATGGGCATTTTAAATCCGATAGTTACTACTATTGTTTGGTGCTTTTTAAATTCAGCTAAAATGTTTTATATTACAAAAACTGATATTCCATATCCTGCCAATGTATTAACCGGAACATACTGGGAGCATGGCAATCAAAACGAAATTGACATTGTCGCAATTAACAAATTAACGAAAAATGCTCTTATTGCAGGAGTAAAATTAAATTCAAAAAAATATCGATTAAATAAACTAAAACATAAAGCTAAAAATCTTACAAACAAACTTAGAAACTATAAAGTAGAATATAAAGGTTTTTCTCAAGAAGACATATAAATAACAAAAATAGTTGCTTAAAAAACGATCAACCAACAACTGTTAACGAATTAAACTAATTATACGAAGATGTAAAATATTATTTTAAAAGAAGAAAGTTACAGTATAATTGGTGCGTGCATGGAAGTTCATAAAGAACTAGATTGTGGATTTCTTGAAGCAGTATATCAAGAGGCTTTAGAGCATGAGTTAAAATTATGCAAAATACCTTTTGAAAGAGAGAAAAAATTATCTATCAAGTATAGAGATGTTATACTATATTGCAGATTTTATCTGTTATGACAAAATTATACTTTAACTAAAAGCATTACCGGAAATAACAGATGATCATACTGCTCAAATTATAAATTATTTTTAAAACTACTAATATGGAACTAGGAATTATTATTAATTTTGGTAAAAAATCTTTAGATTATAAAATGGTACCTAATAAATTTTATTCGATTAATTCGTGAAATTCGTTGACATATGTCTATTATAAAAGTAGAAAATCTTTCTAAAAAATACATTATCGGTCATAACCGTAATACCGGAGATGCATATCGATATAGTTCTCTCCGCGATACACTGGCGCACTCTGCTAGAGGTATGTATCAGCGTTTACGACATCCACTAGCACCAAACAAAGAAAATACGGACCTAGAAGAATTTTGGGCATTAAAAGATATCAATTTTGAAATTAAGCAAGGTGATAGAGTTGGTATCATTGGGCGAAATGGTGCAGGAAAATCAACACTCCTTAAAATTTTAAGTCGTATAACAGAGCCTACTATAGGAAAGATTACACTTCATGGACGTGTCGCATCACTTTTAGAAGTAGGAACAGGGTTTCATCCTGAATTAACAGGAAGAGAAAATATCTATTTAAACGGTGCCGTATTAGGAATGTCAAAAGCGGAAATAAAAAAGAAATTTGATGAAATAGTTGATTTTTCAGGAGTAGAAAAATTCCTTGATACTCCGGTAAAGCGTTATTCCTCTGGAATGTATGTCCGCCTGGCTTTTTCAGTTGCTGCCCACTTAGAGCCTGAAATTTTATTAGTCGATGAAGTTCTTGCAGTTGGTGATGCTGAATTCCAAAAGAAATGTCTTGGAAAAATGGAAGATGTTTCTAGGGAAGGCAGAACGGTTATCTTTGTTAGTCATAATATGGGAATAATAAGTTCATTATGTAATAGAGGTATCTTGATGCAAAAAGGTTCTATTTCATGTGGAACTGATATTTATAAAGTAATAAATAATTATTTGCATAATAATTTACTGGATAATACTTCTGTCGTTAACTTTAACCTTAAACATATAAAAAATAAACAAATTTTCTTTACTAAATGTTGGTTAGAAAATTCTGAAGGCAAACAAACAAATAGGTTTCACTATATGGAGCTAATAAGAATTAATTTTATTGTAAAATCAAATGAAATATCTAAAGGAGTAGCTTTTCATGTTGGAATAAATACAAGCAACGGATTGAGAGTTTTTACTGCAGATAGTGAAGAATTTTATACTTTAATTAACTTTGAAAAAAATGAGGAAAAACAAGTATCTGTTCTTATTGACTCATTTTGCTTGATGCCTGGTAATTATACAATAGGCAAACTTATGGTTAAACTTGGGAAATTGGCAGAAGTAGAAACATATTTAAACATATGTGAATTTAAAATTAGCAACTATTCTTCTAAAGATAAATTTCAAAAGGTAAGATCTGGAATTATTATTGGAAAATCTAAATGGAAATCAAAAAAACTAAAGTAAAGTTATTAAAGAGTTATATCGAATGAACACATTAAAATCTAAAAATATAATTTTAATTAATCTGCCGACAGGTGGAATTAACTGGACTGAACCTAAGACTATGGTATGGCCAACTACTGCGATTTTATTAATAGGAAGTATTTTAAGTAGACATGGATATTCAGTAAAGATTATTGATGTGAATATAAAAAAAAACTATATGGATCAGTTAAAAAATATTATTACACATGATACATTGTATATTGGTTTTAGCGTTATGGTTAGCCAAGTTTACTGGGCTTTGAAGATCTCAGAAGATTTAAAAAAACTTAATAAATATCCTTTAATTGTATGGGGGGGGCCTCACCCTACTTTGTACCCAAAACAAACTATACACAATGAGAATGTAGATATTGTCGTCATTAACGAAGGGACTCAAGCTGCTTTGAATATAGCAAAAGTTCTAGAAAATAAAGAGTCCCTAAACGATATTAAGGGTATTTATTTTAAAAATAAAACAGGTGAAATAATATCTACTGGTAATGGTGTAGAGGATAATATATCTAGTATTCCATTTTTTGATTACTCTTTACTAGATGTTAACGAATATTTGTCGAATACCAAGCCATCTGTCTATGAAAGAGAATATCCTTTTTTTGATAATAAAATAAAAATTATGCCTATATTTACTGGAATGGGATGCCCTTATAGATGCCAGTTTTGTATAAATGTTATATTAAAAAGACGGTATAGGTTTAAGAAAGCTGAAGATATAGTTAATGAGATAGAAATTTTACTGAATAAATATGATGTAAATACTTTTTTATTTTTAGATGAAGATTTTTTTATTAGTAAAAAAAGAACAGCTAAATTTCTTGATATTATAGAAGAAAAACAATTAAATTTTAATTGGAGAATGTGGTGTAGAGTTGACCATATAAATGAAGATCATGTTTCTAATGATATCATAAAAAGATTAGGAAAAATAGGTTATGGTTCCATCGTTATGGGAGCAGAAAGCGGTAGCCAAGCTATTTTAGATAGCTTAAAAAAAGATATTACATTAAAGCAAATTATTAATTCTTTAAATATTATTATGAAGAGCAGTAAAGTTTTTCCTAGATATTCTTTTATGGTAGGGCTTGAGAATGAAACTTTTAAGCAAGCATGCAGCACATATAAATTTTGTATAAAAATGAAGAAAACATACCCTTATGTAGATATTGCATGTCCTGTACTATTTAGACTTTATCCAGGTTCCCCAATTTTTGAGAGATTAATACGTAAATATAATATTATCCTTCCTAGTAGCTTAAAAGCTTGGTCAGACTTTCTTCTAGAAACAAATGGAAAAATTGAAAGTTTAAGTTTTTCAAATATGATGTGGATGTCTAAAAAGTTAATACAGAATTATGAAGAAATGGACTTTTATTATAAACTTGCAGAACTTTATATTATAAAAAAGTATTCAAAGTATCAAAATAATACTAAAGTAAAAATTATAAAAAAAGTTTTATTATGGATATTAGGCCATATTGCGATCTTTAGAATAAAAACTTCTTTTTATAAATTAGCAATTGAAAAAATTATCTTAAAAAAAATATAAAAAAAAATTATACAAATAATAAATTATAACAGTGCATCTTTTTGGTGCATAAAAATGGATTATTACCAAATGGGAGATATAAAAAAATATTTATCAAGGTGTTGTTTGCCAAGTAGGGAAAAACATAATAGTAGAATATTTATCGATTTAGCTGAAAACATACATATACACCATCGAGAATATAGAACTGTATTTAGTATTAACGAATTTTTAGAGTATTCTGATATTGTGAATAAAGGTAGAGAAGAATTATTAATGTACCTTGAAAATAATCAAAATTATGAGGAAATGAAATATCCTACAACAATAATGATTTCTGGTGGTAGAGAGCAGCAATTAAAATTTATAGCTAATTCTCCATCTCCAATATGCAGTCAATATTACAATAATGATTTTGCTGTAGAGCTTCAAGAAGAATATGTTGCAGATGAGATACATATTCACTATCGAGATTTTAGATTAGTTTTTAATCGAGAAAATTTTAAAATAGTAGCTGAGCAAATAAAAAATGCTTATGAAAAATTGGTAAAATTTGAACTGGAAAATCAATATATAAAACAAAAGCATCCAGATACTGAAGTTTTAACTTTTAATCAAACTCAAAAAGAAACAGTTAATAGCATTAATGGAGCAAAAATATTAAATATAAATAAAATAAAATCATATTGGTATTCTAATATTTTGGAAGAGTTTAAACCTGATAATTCATTTATAAAAAAAATTATTAATGCTTATTATAAAAACTATTATGTTACACCTATTTTAGTTAGTACAGAGAAAAATGGTGATCACTATATAATCGATGGACATCATAGATATTTTGCTCAGTTAAAACTTGGCGCAAAGAGAATAAGTTGTATTGTTGCTAATATTACTTTTAAAGAATCTGAACCTTTAAGAGCAGCTGAAGCTTCTTTGAAAAAATTTGACAATAGCAATAATTATAAGTATAATTTTTCTAATTATTTTAAATCATATATGGTATATAAATTAAATAGATTTTTTTATAAAAACTTTTGTTCATTAATGTCAACTATGAATAAAAGAGCTCAATTAAAAAGGATTATAAAAAAAATTCTATTTAATAAAAAAAAAATTTTAAATTTTATTGAAAAAAGACATTAATAATATATGAAAACATTAATTGTCTTCTTTATTACCTGTAGAAAACATCTCCATAATATAGAAAAAATTAGAAAATATCTAAAACAATCTAAAATAATTATTATATCTGATGTTGAGTTTTTAATTGATAACAAACTTATATTTGCTACAAATTTACTTGATGATTGTTTACCAAATACTATTTGTATGTTTATGGCATACCCAACTTTAGAAAGATTGTTATTACAAGAGTATTGTTTAGTTAATGATATTCCTTGTGTTGCTATTGAAGAAGTCAACCAGCTTAGCCTAAATAATGGTAGAATAAATCATTATTTTACTCCATTGGACGCAATAGCAGTACCTTCTGAAGTAGAAAAACAAAAATTAATTAATCAACATATATACTGTAAAAATTTGATAAATACTAGATGGGGATTTTATGATAGATTGGTCAAAAAAGCTAAAATTGAGAAACAAAAAAAAATACTGCTATTTTTAAGTCCTCATTTTAAGGATGATTCTGTTTCTAATGAGACAGATAAAATGAGAATTTTAATTTTAAAAATTGTTAAAAAATTAATAGAACAAACTGGATATAAACTATCAATAAAACTACATCCAATTGAAAAAAATGATTTAGGAGTTAAAAAATTACTTAAAAAAGTTAATATTAAAGCAAAGTTAATATCAAATTTTTCTAATACATCAGAATTAATTGCTTCATATGATTTAATACTAAATAGAGGTAATTCTCAAACTATTTTTGAAGCTTTATTTATTGGGAAAAATATTGGTATAATAAATGTAGAGGAAAATATGTTCCCATCAATTTTTAATATTGAAAATAACAAACAATCAATTGAAAAATTTTTGAAAAATTTAGATACAGAAGAGTATTTTGAAGCAAAGTATAAACTAATAAATAAACATATAGGAAGCGTAGAAAATTCATTAAAAAAAATTTCAAACATATTATTGAATAGTAAAAAATTTTATAGAAATAAAAATAAATTTGCATTACATCTTTCATTATTATTTTTTTTGTTGAATGATAATAATAAAGCTTATGAGCTTTTACCTTTTTTAAAAAATACTGTAAATATACTTATTAGAAAGTTTTACGATGATACTTGTAAAAAAAATTTACAAAATGCATTAAGTGTTTTTAATGATGATATTTTAGCTCAACGATTTTTGACAAAAATTTATCTTGATAGACATTTCAAGTTTTTTACAAATAAATTATATGTTCCACCTAATAACGAAATACCATTTTTTTGGCAGCAATCGTTTAAAAATAGGCTTAAAAAAACTATTAAAAGGAGATTAACTACATTTGGTTTGATAAAAAAATGGAAATTTATAAAATGATTAACAGAATAGATATTAAAAAAGTATATATAGCTGGTTGTGGTGGAATGCTTGGAGAAGCATTTTATAATGTTTTAAGTAATAATTATGAACTAAAATGTACAGATATTGATTTAAATGAAAAATGGTTAAGTTATTGTGATTTTAGATATTTGGATGCTTATTTGGAAAATGTAACTAATTACAAACCTGATTGCCTTATTCATCTAGGTGCGCATACAGATCTAGAATATTGTGAAGTGCAAGTAAAAGATTCCTATATGACAAATGCATTATCTGTTGAAAATGCATGCTTAATTGCCAATGAATTAAATATCCCTATTATTTATATTTCAACTGCAGGTATTTTTGATGGGAGTAAAGATATTTTTGATGACTGGGATATACCTAACCCTATGTGTCATTATTCAAGATCTAAATATGCTGGAGAAATCTATGTCAAGGAAAATGTAAAGAAATATTTGATATTAAGAGCAGGATGGATGATGGGAGGAGGACCTAAAAAAGATAAAAAATTTGTTCATAAATTATTGATGCAAATTAAAAATGGAGCAAAAATACTTTATATTGTAAATGATAGGTTAGGAACACCAACTTATACATTTGATTTTGCTAAAAATGCAATGCTTCTTTTAGAAAAACAAATATGGGGAATCTATAATATGGTTTGCCCAGGAGCTACATCTAGGCTTGAAGTTACTCATGAAATTTTGAACATTTTAAATCTTGGAAATAAAATAGCTGTAAAAGAAGTTGATTCTGAATTTTTTACAAAAGAATACTTTGCAAAACGCCCTTTATCTGAGAGACTAACAAATCGAAAACTTGATTTGAGAAATTTAAATATTATGAGAGATTGGAGAATATGCTTAAAAGAATACTTGGAACTTTGCTACAAAGATTATTTATAGAAATAGAATGAATACTCCTCAAGTATCAATTGTAATGCCTGTTTATAATGGAGCAAAATATTTATCTGAAACTTTAGAGTCAATTTTTACTCAAACCTACAATAATTTTGAATTAATAGTTGTTAATGATAGTTCTACTGATGATTCTTTAACCATTATTAAATCATATAATGATTTAAGGGTTAGAATTATAAATAATATTGAAAATATGGGACAGACGTCATCATTGAATGTTGGGGTAAGGCATTCACAAGGCAAATATATTGCAATACAAGACCAAGATGATATATCTCTTCCCAATAGAATAGAAAAACAGGTTAATTTTTTACGTGCTAAAAAGGAAATAATAGTATTGGGTACAAATGGATATATTATTGATTCAAATGGAAAACAAATTAATTTATTTACCCCTTTCTACACTGACTCTTATGCTTTAAAATTAGGATTAATATTTAATGTACAGACAATTATTCATTCATCAGTAATGTTCAATAAAAAGATTATTTATAATGAATTTAAAGGATATCATCAAGGATTTAAATTTTACCAAGATTATGATTTATGGTCTAGAGTAGTACGCAAGTATAAAATAATGAACCTTTCAGACAAGTTGATTAAGCATAGATTGCACCATTCATCAGCTTCCAAACTTAACTTGGATGTTTGCAATAATGAAGCAGTAAGTATTTGCATCTCAAATTTAAGTTATTATTTAAGTAATATTTCCTTAGATAAAGCATATGGTTTTAGCTTTTCGCTTTATAACTATAAACCTAAGATATTATCAAAAGATTTTTATAAAATTCTAAGTCGTACTTTATCTATTTTTTACCAGAAAAATGAAATGAGCATTAAAACTGATGAGGTTTTAACGACTATTTCTAAAAAGGTAGTTGATATATATGCTTTTGACAGAGTATTTTCATTTAAAGTTTTATTATTATTTAGAAAGTATATGAAATCAAAAAAAGTAATGAAACTAATAAATCTCAGAATCATTTTATTATGGTTAGGGCTAGCTGAAATTAGGAAATTATGTAGATTTTGTATATCTAGAAATTTATAAATAAATATACTCAAAATTCAATATATTATATAAATGAAAATTCTTTATATCGAACGAAACTTACAGAAAAATGGTGTTGTTTTAGATCAAATTAAAAGAATTGAAAAATTTCATGAAGTTGTAGTATTTAATGTAAATCCACAAAACATGTTTAATGCTTCTAACATTATAAATATAAAAACTCCTTTTATTCCTAAAATTGAAGCACTCAAAGGTTATATTTTTAAAACATCTGTTACAAATTATTTTGCTAAACATTTTTCAAATAATAACGTTGATTTGATTCACGCTCATTTTGCTTATCCTGAAGGTTATGCTGCATATAAATTAAGCAAGAAATATAATATCCCATATATTATTACTGGAAGAGGGAGTGATATTTTGATCTATCCTCAAAGTAATCGTTATTTAAAAAAAACAATATATAAAACATTAAGTAACTGTAATGCTTTTTTGGGTGTTTCTAGAGATATAATAGATAAAGCTGAAAAATTAGGACTGGATAGATCAAAAGGATATTTTATACCTGATGGTATTCATGAAAATTTCCAAATTGAAAATATTACAAGGAATATAACTTCAAATAAAAAAATTATATTATTTGCAGGTTCCCTAATTGATGTTAAAAATGTATCTTCTTTGCTTAAAGCATTTAAAAAGCTAATTGAATTAGAACCTAATGTTGTTCTAAAAATTGCTGGTAATGGTTACTTAATGGGGAAATTAAAAAGTACAGTTAAGAATATGAAGCTTAGTGAGGTTGTAAAATTTCTTGGTTCCCTGTCTTCAGATGTGCTTGCTGATGAAATGATAAAATCTGATATTTTTTGTTTACCAAGTTTAAGTGAAGGCTGGCCAAATGTTATAATGGAGGCTATGGCATGTGGAACACCGGTAGTTGCTTCAAAAGTAGGTGGAATACCTGAACAAATTATTTCAGATGATTATGGTTATTTGTGTAATCCGTTTTCTGAAGATGATATAGCAGAAAAAATATTAATTGGGTTGAGAAAGGATTGGAATTACAAGATTATTGAAAAGCATGGAAAACAGTATTTAAGAAGTAATACAGCAGAGCAAATTGTTGATATTTATGATGAAGTTTTAGGCATGTAAAAATATGAAAAAAATAATATTTCATTATCCTGGTCCATTTTATAAAACGCTTGATGGGGGTGAGAAAAAACGTCCTTTTATGATGTGTCAAGCTTTTGAAGAGCTTGGTTATGAGGTTTATAAAATAATAGGTACTAGAAAAGAAAGACGTCAAAATCTAAGTAAGATTATTGAAAATATAAATAATTTTGATTTTATTTATTCTGAAAATTCTACATTACCTTTGGCATTGTGTGGCAAGTATCATTTACCGGCTTTTTTTTCTCCAGATTATGAATTATTCAGAATTGCTTATAAAAAAGAAATACCAATAGGTGTTTTTTATCGAGATATTTTTTGGAAATATTCAGAATACAAAAAGCAAATTGGAATGCTAAAATATTTATTTTCAATTCCATTTTATAAATCTGAGCTTAGTTTATATACTAAATATTGTAGAAAAATATTTTTCCCTTCGCATGAAGTTTCAGACTTATTACCATCAGTAACAAAACAATTTATTTTGCCTCCAGCTGAAAATATGCATAAGTTTGTTCATAAATCTAAAAGTAAAACTTTAGATTTAATTTATGTAGGATCAATTGCCCCCCCAAAATATAATTTATCATTACTATTTAATCTTTTATTAAAAATTAATTCAAGCAAAGTCAAGTTAACGTTAATAACTAGAAAAAATGAGTGGAATAGCTATAAAAAATTTTACAAAATACCTCAATGTGTAAAGTTTATTGAAGCTGATGGTGATAATCTTTCAGAATATTACAATAATTCTGATATTGCACTTTTATGCTTTAATCCAGATGAATATATGCAAATAGCTCTCCCTCAAAAATTATTTGAGGCAATAGGCTATGGAAAACCAATTATTAGTTTTGGTAATACTGCGGCTAGCAGATTTATTAAAAAAAAATAATATTGGATGGTGTAAAGAATATTCAGAAGAGTATAATTTTTTTAACTATCTTATAGAAAATCCTGACGAAATCATGCAAAAAACTGATAATGTTTTATCTATTAGAACTCAACACACCTGGGCAAGAAGGGTAAAAGATGTTATAAAAACTATAGTAAAAGATTAATTTTTACAAGATATATATTTATAATTCAATAAAAATATACAAAGCTAAACTGTAATGGTATTAAAGCATAAAATTATGGAGAAAATATGTAATTACTGCGGTGAACCTATTTATAATCAGGTATGTTATAATTGTGGATATAATAAAATTCCTGAATTTTATGATTCTTTAGAAGATTATTACTTTAGAAAACCATCTGTTGTATCCTATGAGAAAGTTAGATATAAAAATGCAATAGATAAAATAGATTGCTATATGGATATTTTAAAAGATTTTTTCATTAAAAATGAGATTAAATCTTTTATTGATTTGGGTTGTGGGCCAAATGAGTTTGTCAAAATTTTAAAACAGAAATACTCCGGAATAAATGCAATAGGTTATGATCAATACTTAACGGAGAAAGATGTTAAAATATTTGATTTTGAAAATGAAATTTTACCAATTCAAAACAAAAGTATTGATGTCGTTTTGTCAAGCCATTTACTTGAACACGTGGAAGATATACATTTTATTTTAGATGAAGCTTTTAGAATTGGGAAGAAAGTAATTATTGTTTTACCTAATTGTATTAATTTTTTTTCATTAATAAAAGCGCTATTGGGGAAAAAAATGGGAAATCTTGTAGGACTACCGTTAATAAAGCCAAAGGATAGGCATAAATGGTTTTTTTCATCTAATCAATCAGATATTTTGATGGGATATTATGCTTCAAAGTTCAATTATGAGTATAAAATTATTTATTGTGCACATCAAAGGTGTCCAAAATTATTCACAAGAATAAATCCTAATTTATTTTCAGAGGAAATATTTTATATTTTTGAGAAAAGATAACCTTCAAAACGTGATTGTATAAATTTATTTTTAGTTGATTTTATTTAACAAAATTATGAAGGATTTAATAAAAACTAAGTATCATGAATGAAAATGTAAATCTTAATAAAAGAAATTTTGCATTGATCGGAGCTGCTGGTTATATAGCACCAAGGCATATGAAGGCTATAAAAGAGACAAATAATGAATTGATTGCAATTGTTGATCCGCATGATTCTGTCGGTATTGTTGATTGTTATTTCCCGAGAGCAAATTTTTTTACTGAAATTGAGCGTTTTGATAGATATCTTGAAAAATTACGACGTAATAGTAATACAAAAAATGTTGAATATATAAGTATTTGTTCTCCAAATTATTTACATGACGCTCATGTAAGATTAGCTTTAAGATTACATGCTAATGCTATATGTGAAAAACCACTTGTTATTAATCCTTGGAATTTAGATGCACTTGAAGAATTTGAGCAAGAATATAAATCTAAAATATATACAATTTTACAGCTTCGTTATTTACCTGCTATTTTAGAAATAAAAAAATCATTATTTATGCAAAAAAATAACAATGAGAAGAAAAAAGTAGAACTTTCTTATATTACAAGGCGAGGAAATTGGTATGAAACTTCATGGAAAGGCAATGAAAGTAAATCTGGAGGTCTTGTCATGAACATAGGGATTCATTTTTTTGATTTATTAATTTGGTTATTTGGAAAAGTAATAAATTTTAAAATTACTTTTAAATCTAATTATAAGTTGAGAGGCTACCTTGAGTTAGAGAATGCCAACGTAAATTGGTTTCTTTCCATTGATGAAAATGATTTGCCAAAGGAAAGCAAACTTCATGAAAAGTTTGCTTATAGGCAGCTTAAAATATCAGATAAAAAAATAGATCTGTCCTCTGGTTTTTCAGAACTTCATACTAAAGCATATCAGGAAATTTTAGCAGGAAATGGATATGGTATTTCTGATGTGAAGGAATCCATAAAACTTGTGTATGATATTAGAAATACTGATATAAAACATTTGATATGAAAATAGGAATGAGGGATGAAAAAATATTTTGTTCATAAATCAAGTTATGTAGATGAAGGATGTAGTATTGGGAAAAATACTAAAATATGGCACTTTTCTCATATAATGACTGGGGCAATAATTGGTAAAAACTGTTCTATTGGCCAGAATGTCAATATTGGACCAAAAGCTATCGTTGGAAATAATTGCAAAATACAGAATAATGTTTCAGTATACGATAATGTTACTATTGAAGATAATGTTTTTTGTGGACCAAGTATGGTTTTTACAAATGTGATTAATCCTAGGTCAGAAGTTGATAGAAAAAATGAATATATGAACACTCTTGTTAAAAAAGGAGCTACTTTAGGAGCTAATTGTACAATTGTCTGTGGTGTGAGTATAGGTAGTTATTCTTTTATCGGAGCTGGAGCAGTTATTTGTAAGAATATTCCTAACTATGCGCTTTATGTTGGTAATCCTGCAAAGCAAATAGGGTGGATGTGTGAATACGGCAATCGTTTGGATTTACCTCTCTCAGGAAATGGAGAAACTATTTGTCATCATACTGGTGATAAATATGTTTTAATAAACGGAATTTGCAGCAGAAACATAAATGATGAATTTTTAAAATAATTCATTCTAATACTCTATTTAATTATTACATTAAGCTATAAATTTTATTCCTAGAATTTATTTTTACCTAAAGATTTGAAAGTATGATTTAGTTTATTCTATATAAATATATTCATTTCGCAGATATAATGATTATTAATTGATTCAAATAGTAAAATTAACAAACAAAAAATGAAAATTGCAATAGAAGCAACTTTAGCTCAGAGTCATAAAACTGGAACAGGTAAATATGTTTATCATTTAGTGAAAACATTATCTGAACTTGATAAAAAAAATGAATATTTTTTATTATATGACAGTAAGGAATGGAGAGGACCACAATTCGGCAAAAATTTTCAATATATTTCTTATAATTCCGGAAATAAATTTTTTCCTGTAGGCAGCAGGCTGAACAGTTCTTTAAGAAAAATAAACCCCAATATTATGCATATTACACGTATTTTAGGTGTAAATAAAAAAGCCGTATGCCCAGTAATAACAACTGTACATGATATATTTCCAATTTTAGAACAACCTAGACAATCCAAAATTAGAAAACTTTTTTCTAAACAGCTCATTAATAATGTCACTGAAAACAGTGATTATTATATTTTTAATTCTATGTTTACTAAACTGGAATTTACAGTATTTTTTAATATCCCGGACAATAAAAGCAAAGTTATTTATTTAGGCCCTTCAGCAAATGTCATTCCCCCAGAAGAAAAAAGATCCATTAATGGAATAATAATTTGTGCAGGCGCAATTGAGCAGAGAAGGCAGCAACTGTTTTTATTAGATGTATACAAAGAACTTTTAAGCAAAAAAGAAGATATCCCTCCTCTAGTTTTTATCGGTGATGACCGCGGAGATGGAGAAAAACTTATAAATACTATTAATAAATATAATCTTACAGGTAAAGTAAAATGGGAAAAAGATGCCTCAAGAGAGCAGATTAATAAACTTTATCAAAATGCATCATTAGCTCTACAACCATCTTCATATGAAGGATTTGGAATACCATTAACAGAAGCTATGTGCTGTCATTTACCATTAATTTGTAGTGATATTTCTGTTTTCAGAGAAGTCGCCAGAGAGTATCCTATCTATGCCAGACTCAGAGATAAGAACGACTGGGTTGAACTAATTTTAAAATTTTATAGAAAGAGACCAAAAACAAAAACTAGGCTAGCCGATAAACTACTTGAAGAACGCAACTGGAAAATTTGTGCCGAAAAAACATTTGAATGCTACCAATCTCTTTCTAAGTTGTAAATCATATTTGTAATTTCTTATATATTTCTAAGTATTCTTTAGTCATTTTTTCTACAGTAAAATGATTATCAAACTTTATATTTGGATTATTTATTATCTTCATTATTGATTTTATAACTGAATCTTTATCTTGAAAATCAACTGATATACTATTTGAATAATTATGAAGAACTTCTTTAATAGTATCTATATCACTACTTACAATTGATATACCAGTAGGCATTGCTTCAAGCAATGTTAAGGGTTGACCTTCATATCTTGACGGCATTACAAATAGATCAAAAGCACTTATACACTCTGGAGCATTTTTTCTGTAACCAGGTAGAGCTATTTTAATATTTTTAGATGCTTTGACTGAAAGCTTTTCTAATAATTTTCTTTGATTTCCTTCCCCAAGTATTACTACTCCCCAGTTATCATTTTCTGGAATATTATTTGACAATCCAGACAATAATTTAAAAAAAATGTCATATCCCTTCTGCCAGTTTAATCTTCCTACTGAGCCAATAACTTTGCTGCAGTTACTAAATCCCCATTCCTTCTTTAAATTAGTAATCTCTTCTTTATTTAAAGTTTTAGGAGAATTTATTCCATTATATACAATACTAATTTTCCGATGATCAATGTTTAATTTTAGAGAATGATGATTCCTTGCTGCCTCAGAAACAGCATTAATATGGTCACAATAATTAAGAGTTAGCCTATCAAAAATAAAGTACCAAAATCGGCTTTTTCTTTTTTCTGCTATATGAATTGTATTGAGCAGTTTAAAATTGCCACCAAGCATTTTATTTAATCGGCATATTAAATTAGCATGCATCAGGTGAGAATGAATAATAATTTCAGGTTTTAGATTTCGGATTTCAGATTTATTTATTAAAATATTAATAAGTTTATTTAGTTTGAATATTCTCCAGGGCTTAAGTTTTGTCAAGTTAAGTGAAAGAATAGGAATATTATTAGAAAAAAGCTCATCAACTATTATCCTGTTTTCTGGTAACGGCTTTAAGGAAATAACAGTAATGTCGTGACCTTTTTCTTTTAAGCATATACTAAGATTAGCAAGTATCCTTTCTGCACCTGCAGGTTTTAATTCAGTAATTACTTGTACTATATGCATAGAAAGAGTTTTTGATGATAGGTTTTATAAAACTTTTAAAAATATTGTCTGATTATATAGGTTCACATTAACCATTAGAAAAGTAATTAGCAGCTAGCTGTTATCAACTTTTCAGGAGTAACATAAGATGTTCCAATTCTTCCCACAACAATGCCTGCAGCATGATTAGCAAGTTCTGCTGCTTCTACCCCTGAAAGTCCTCCCAACAACCCCAAAGTATATGTGGCAATTACAGTATCTCCTGCACCTGTCACATCATATACCTCTTTAGCAACTGTAGGGATATGAACAGGAGAGAGAGACTTATGGAATAAAACCATTCCTTTTGGTCCAAGCGTAATTAAAAGTTGTTCAGTATCCCAGTCGGTGGTTAACTGTTTTGCAACTTTATGAAGATTTTTATCTTCATGAGGTTTGTCTGATAATTCTTTGTTATAAATTCCTGCTAAAGTAAATGCTTCAGATTGATTGGGTGTCATTAATGTCAGACCTTTAAAATACAGTTTATGTCCCGGATGAGGATCAAGAGCAGTTATTATTCCTTTCTGTTTAGCAAGTGAAGATATTTTTGAAATCATTTCTGATGTTATTAACCCTTTGGCGTAATCTTCAAAAATAACAGCATCAATTTCATTTTTGTTGATCAGGTTGATTATTTTATTTGTCAAATCATCACGAAGTTCCTGAGATATTCTCTCTTTATCTTCATAATCAACCCTTACAAGCTGTTGGGAATCAGCCATAATTCTCTGTTTTTCAATTGTCAGGTAGTGTTGATCAATAATAATATTGTCTGAATTAATATTCTGTTCATTTATCAGTTGAAGAAGGAGTTGACCATTTTCCTGTTTTCCGATAACCCCGAAAGCGAATGCCTGCCCTCCTAATGAAACAATATTTCGCATCACATTGGCAGCTCCGCCTAAACAATAAGTTTTTTTATTCACATGCACTATGGGAACTGGAGCCTCAGGAGAGATTCTTGTTACTTTCCCCCATATATAAGCATCAAGCATAAGGTCGCCAATTATTGCTACTTTTTTATTCTTTATATTTTTAAAAACTTTAAGTAATTTTTCTTTATTCATTTCCAAAGTTTCTCTGCTTTAAATACTAAAAATTAACATTAAGTATTTTTTTACTTTCTTCTTTTTTATAATTTTTAACTGCCTTGGCTTCCAGTTTATCTGCCAAAAGATTAATATATTTTTTAGGATTTATAGAAAGTTTTTTTGAATAAGCACCACTGTATTTATCCCATGAGTCAACTATATTTTTTAGCTGATATAGATCTTTTCTGATAGTTCTTGCCTGATTCCAGTCCATTCTAGCACCATAACGCCTTAAATAAGCCGCCATATTATTTTCGCAGCCCATTAGCATCTCTTTCATACTTGATTCTAAATTTCCCTCTTTATTGATTTTCATATTACCGGTTTTTATCCTAAGTTCATCCATCGTTCTGTATATACCCTGTATTGTTGCGGCCAGATCAAGAGTTTTCTGGTGGTTTAGTTTATAAGGAAGCCATACCATAATTATAACTTCAAAAATAAGTAGTGCCGCAAGTAAAAAAACTGCAAGATATGACGAAAAACTTGCCTTCCAGCTTCTTTTAGCTATCTGCTGTAAAATATGGAATCTAAATTTAGCATCACCAATTGTTACAACATCAGCATCCTGTAAAACAGCCGGCCATTTTAGAACTTCTGCACCATTAATCTCGACGAAAGCAGAATTAGCAGCGACAAATCTATATTCAGATCCTCTATGGTATAGTTCGCAATGAAATGGTAACACCTCTCTTGAGTCTATTACTAAGTCGCAGTCATCTCCCGAACCTATCCTTATAGTACCTGTAAAAACTCTAGGTGGTATTGTTTCACTATCTTCTGTTTCAATTCTCTTTAAAACAAATGACATATAATAACCTCAAAATCTTTGGGAGAAAATTCAATAATTAATCTATTTTACTACATATTATATTTCAATGGCTGCCCATTTAGAAGTAATGAACAAAAAACTTTTATAAAACTAATACACGATTTTATTATTTTAAGGTAAGCCTGATGTAATTATTAAACAATTTTTAGTTATTCTTTTATATTATCCAGCGTTAGAAATATTGCCGAATATTATATTTTGGATAAAATGTATATATAATATGAATAATTAAATACATATTCTGACTTTGTACAAACAAACGGAAGTGTAATGTAAGGACTTTAAAATGAAGTTTACTTTAAAAAAGAACAAAACTGATAAAGTCAAAAGTGCTAACAATTCAACTAATTCTGAATCGGTTAAAAAAGAGAAAAAATTATTGAAACCCAGGATCTCCCGAAGCAAAAACAACTTAAATCATAATTTGATTTTTAAAATTATTTTCATTCTGATTTTTATTATTGCAATTATTTCAGTTGTAATGCTTACGCAGATTGTTCAAAAAGCAAAGCAAATCAACTCAAAAAATAAATTAATGGCAGAATACATAAACCGTAATTCATTTACCTTAGACAAAGGATCAGGAACTAAATTTTCCAGACAGTTAAGTATAGAAAATCTCTTAAAACAAAATGATCTAAATATTCTATTGAGAACTTTTAGCAAACAGGCTAAAGGGATTATTGATCAGCGTAATTTACTTTCTCTTACACTTAAGGAAAGTGCTGACAGCTTAATGCTTCCCAGGGAGTTTAAATCTTCTGAATTTGATAATTTATCAACTACTAAAAACAGTTGTGATGCATTACTGAAAATAATAAATAAAGTTAATATCAGAAATGATCAGTTAATGACAGCTATTATAAATATTTCTTCTGCAATTGGAGGAAAAATAGATATAAACAAATTTAAGAGTGATAATAAAAAATTAAACTCACTTTCTGTTACGATTAAATCTATTGCAGAAACAGCCCGCACCATAAATAACAAAATTACTGACTTAAACTCAAAATTAATAGAAAAAAATGCTAAAATTAAATCACTTGAAAAAACATCTTCAGGTGAAACAGTTAACGTTAGAGCTCTTCGTGAGATAATTAATACTCAACAAGATGAGATAGTAAAATTAAAAACGGAAGCTAATAATCTGAAAAGAACGTATAACCCGAACCTAGCTCAAGGAACAGAGTCTGCAGCTCATGAAAATAACAAAAAAATAAAAACTAAAAAAAGAACCAATTATCCAGAATTATATCATGAGCTCAAAGGTAAAGTTGTTGATTACAACTCCAAATGGGGATTTATAATAGTAGATCTTGGTACACACAATACTATAATTACTAATATTGACGGGAAAGAAAAACCTGTTATTGTACCAATGCCTAGGGATAAAGAAATTTACATCGTAAGAGGAAATAAATTTCTTGCAAAAGCAAAAATAGTAAATGTTTACAGTAAATACACTGTTGCCAATATCATTTTCCCTGCAACCGAGACAATAAAAGTTGGTGACAGCGTATTTTTCCCGGAAGAAGATAAATCTGCAACAACATCACAACCTGATATAGAAAAACCATCATGACCTGGGATAAAATACGGATTGAGAATCAGAAGTTCTTCTGAGACTTGCCTAAACATCGGCCATAGATCTGGGCCTAGGTGGGTACTGGTATCATCCAATGGCAGCCGGATTTTTTCTGGCCGATCCGCAAGCACAAGTGCTGGTGCTATCACCACGGGAAGCGTCCCAGCCTGCAGGTGGTTATAAAACGGAGTCTCGCGCAATCTTTTG
>MPMD02378670.1_pt1 | contig 23885 bp, 18 predicted proteins | sample 1617291 | NCBI WGS metagenome assembly MPMD02 (sample SAMN05944810, study PRJNA350692) | marine metagenome | biome: marine; feature: ODZ; material: water; isolation source: 120 m water sample filtered on 30 um supor filter | place: Pacific Ocean | collected 2012-04-09 | depth 120m m | reverse complement strand
CCACGAAGAGCACCAGCTTGGTTGCCACGGCACCTACAGCGGTGCGCGAGCAGGCCGATATCAGGAGGCCGAAAGCCCACAGGGCCACGAGGGCAGGCAGTGTCGCGAACAGACCCAGGCCCACCTCGCCACGCAGCTCCTCTGCGCTCAAGATCTCGTAGCCCTCCTCGACCAGCGGGCCGAAGTCCAGTTGCGAACGGGCCACGAGCCACGCACCCAGGAAGGATGCCAGTAGCCCCCCCAGGATCGGCAGGGGTGCAACCAGGAGTCGACCCATGACGAGGGCTGGCCGAGCAACGCTGCGCGTGACGGCCATTCGCAGGAGCCCGGATTCGTGGTCGCCGGCCAGACTGCGGGCGCTGGTGACGAGCAGGGCGAACACCGTCAAGGCCAAGCCGGTGCGCATGCCGTCCAACATGCAGGCCCAGCCGCCTCCGCTCTCAACGGAGCCCTGGCCCAGAATCTGGATCGACGACGTCAGAGCGCTGACGGCCGCCACAGCGCCGACCGTCACACCCACGATCCACAAGCTGAGGCTGCGGATGAGCCGGTCGAACTCCGAACGGAGGATGCGTAGAGTGCCGGTCATGGGCGTGCCGACTCCTGGGCTACCAGTCGATCGAAGGCGTCTGCCAGCCGTTGTCCCGCAGGTTGCAGGCGTACCAGTCCCGCGCCGGCCTTGACCAGGACCTCCGCCAGCTCTGATGGCTGCGCGCCACTCGATCCAAGATCCACGTCGATCACTGATCCCTCTTGGCCGCAGACCTGCCAGCCGCCCATGGCGGACAGGGCCTCGAGCGCACGTGGGGTGTCTTGCACGGTGGCCTGCAGCAAGCCCTCTCCCCGTCCCAGGATGTCACCGAGAGGTCCGGTGGCCACGCGCCGCCCGCGCACCATGATCGTCGCGTGGGTCAGCACAGGTTCCACGTCGTGCAGGCGGTGCGTGGACAGGATCAGGGTCAGGCCGCTGGTGGCCAGCTTGCTGATGAGTGCCAGGATCTCACGGGTGCCCACGGGGTCGAGGCCGGAGAGCGGCTCGTCCAGGACCACCAGCTCCGGGTCTCCCGCTAGAGCTGTGGCCAAGGCCAGGCGCTTGCCCTGGCCCAGGGAGAGGGCTCCCGCCCGGCGCCTCTTCAGATCCGACAGGCCGACCAGCTTCAGTACCTCGTCGTGGGTTCGACCCCCTTTGTGTCCGCGGATCATTGCGTGGTAGGCCAGGTTGGCTGCCACACTGCGGCGCTTCAGGAGCACGGGCTGGTCGAAAACCACACCCAGCCGGCCCGCAGTCCGGTGCAGGGCGCGCGAGGACACGCCGAGCACCTCGACGGAGCCCTTGGTGGGCCGCATCAGCCCCAGAGCGCAACACAGGGTCGTGGTCTTGCCCGATCCATTGGGCCCGAGCAGGCCGTGGACCTGGCCGGGGTGCACTTCGAAAGACAGATCCTGTACGGCCTTCACCGATCCGAAGGACTTGTGCAGGGAGTGGATCGCGAAGCTGGCCATGGCACTTCCCAGCTTGGAGGGTGGAACCCTCGGATTCAACCAATTGCTTCGCGCAGGGCGCGGGTATGACGGGCGTCCGTTCCGCAGTACCCGCCCACCCCGGCGGCGCCCAGTCGGACGGCCGCGGCCAATGGAGCGGCGTGGGGTGCTGGTCCATGGCTCCACGATACGGCCGGGTCTGCTCAGGAATCCAAACCCGGGGCTGAAACCGCACGCGTTCCGCCGCCTAGGTGCCCGCAGCCACGCCGGCCGCCTGGACCGTTTACCCACTGTTCTTGGGCCAGATTCCTCTGGCCGCAGGCATTCGAGGTCGGCGCTGGCTGCACCCTCCCCGTGACAGCCATGGCTGCGGGAAGTCCGGTGGAGTGGGCGCCGCTACTTGAGAATCAGTTGATGACGCCCGAGATCCCCTTCGAGTACCGCGAGGGATTCATGCCGTCGCGGTGCCAGTACTGGAAGCGCCAGGTGTTGCCGTTGCACAGGGCACCGCCGATCGTGGGCACGCCACCGCCGGGGGCGGAAGCCGCGTTCAAGAGGTCGATGCTGAATGTGCCCACTGAACTGATGGCGCCCGCGTCCTTGGTGTAGCGGCCAATCGACGAGCCGGCGAGGCAAAGCTCAGAGACACCCGTGGGGCTCACAGCTGTCGTTCCCAATCCCACGAGGGGGTAGGTGAATTGGCCCGCAAAACTCGTGCTCAGATCGAGGGTGATCGAGCCGCCTGAACAGTCGCAGGTGCTCAGGCTCACGTCGCCGATGTTGTTGGGGTCGGTGTCACAGAACACGGTGTTGCAATCGCCGGCTCCGGGTGTGCCATCGGCCACCAGACTGAGGTCGACCTGCATGTCCCAGTCTATCGCCGCCACGGTCGCGGTGAGCAGCAGGTTCGCCATGAACCCGGGGGGTAGGATCGTGGGGATGCTGATGGGAACGTCCGTGAGGGCGAATCCGGGGAAGGGGTCGTTGGTGGCCATCTGGTTGGAGAACTGGAACCCTGCGGAGGCTGTTGCGCCGGTGCCCGTCAGCGTTACAAGGCCCGTCACCGGCATCATCACGTCGAGGGGGGGGATAGCGATGGCGGTGCCGTTGAAGTCTGCAGTCAGGGTCATGAGCACCGGGACAACCGCTGCGAAGTCGTAGTCGTTTGCTCCGCTGCCCGGCACAAGTGTGCCACCCATGCTCGCGCCGGTCTGCACGACCGTGGCCTCTGTCACATTGATGTTCCCGAGGGGAATCGTGACCGGAATGCCGCCCACGTACAGAGAGTCGGGGTTGTACGTACGGAACGTGTTGAACAGGAGTGTGACGTCCACCGATACCGTTCCGCTCGAACCGCCCAACAGGTCGACGTTGGTCCCCGAGAGGCTCATGGTGAGGGCACCCTGGTCCATGTTCATGCTGAACACGCCGGAGGATGCGCCGGAGAAGTTGGCCAGATTGTCGATGGTCGTGTTCATGGTGACGACCTCGTTGCCACTTCCCCCAAACAGGCCGTTCACCGTGCGTGTGCCGCCAGGGTTGGTGGCTGCGTCATAGTCGCCAATCACGGAACCCGCCAGGTCGGTTTCCAGGTCGGCGTACACTGATGACGAACTCAGGACCTGATCGATGACGAAGTCGAAGTCCTGGGCCGCGGCGGGGAGCGTGAGGGTCAAGCAGGGGAGTAGGCGCAGCAACATATCTTGAAGGATTAGGGGGGTAGGGAGACGGGGCCTCGGCCCAACTTTACCACTGCACGGCCAGGATGGGGCGCTGGGCCTATTCCCGTCCCTGCGCGGTGCGCACGAAACGCCTCATGACCTCTCCAGCGGGCTCCACCCGATGGATCGCCCCCGCGCTCTTGCCCGCCTGGAACACATCCCGATAGGAGAGCCCGCGTTGGGACGAGCGCTTCAACCGGCGCAACGAGCGCAGCGTGTAGAACGTGCGCATCCAATGCTTGGTGCGCGGATGGCGCAGGAGCCAGCTCGCGATGGGGCCGGCGTTGGTTCCAAGACGCTCAACGAGAGGAGTCTTGATCACGGAGCAGGGCACGCCCGAGAGCTTGTCGGTGAGCACGATGTCCTCTTCGTCAGCCTCGATGATGGCCCTGTGGTAGTCGGCGTGGACCTCGCATTCGGCCGTCGCGATGAAGCGCGTCCCCATCTGGACGCCGTCGTAGCCCATGTCCAGCGCGGCCTTGAACCGGGTCCCATCGCCGACGCCTCCGGCAAGGACCAGGGGGACTCCCAGGTCCGCCAGCTCCTCGTGCAGTTCCTCGGGGCTGCGATCCCCCGCATGCCCGCCCGCCCTGCGGTTGACACAGATCAGGCCGTCCACCCCCTCTTGCAGGGCCTTCTCGGCCCAGCGCCTCTCGGTGACGTCGTGGTAAACGATCCCTCCGCAAGCGTGCACCGCATCCACGACCCAGCGTGGGTTGCCGAGGGCCGTCACGAAGAACCGCACCCCTTCTTCCAGGGAGATGTCGATCCACTCGCGCATGCGATCTTCGTAGCGCTTGACGGATTTCTCGACAATCGCGTTGAGGCCTATGGGCTTGTCCGTGAGGTCCTTGATCTCCCGCAGCCCCGCCCGGAACTCCCGGCCGTGCACGTAGGTCAGGGAGATCGGCTGGACGATGCCGATGCCTCCTGCCTCACTGACCGCTGCGACCAACTCCGGGTTGCTGCAGGGGTACATGGCCCCGCAGATGATCGGATAGTCGATGCCCGCCTGGAGCGTGAAGGCCGTCTTGATGGGGGGGGGAGCCTCTGCGGTCATCGCTTGGCCTCCTCGGGTCGCCGGCCGATGAGCCAGTGCACGGTGGTGACGGCCACCTGCTCGCCGCTGGGGTCGCACAGGAGCGCCTGCACCTGCAGGGTCTGATCCTCTTCGGAGGCGGCTATCTCTTCAAAGGCTGGACAGGTGCAGGTGGCGCGCAAGGTGCCGCGCGCCTTCTTCAAGTAAGAGGTCTCGATCTTCGTGACGATGCCGCGCAGGTGGGGCGGGAGTCCTGCGAGCATCGCCAGGCCGCTCGACAGTTCACCCAGGTTGGAGAGGGCGATGGCGTGCACGCTGTTCAGGTGGTTGCGAACCTTGCGTCGGTCGGGCAGGTCGAGGACCGCGTGGCCCGGTTCGAGCTCCACTACGTTCGCGCCGATCGACCCCGAGTAGGGCACGCCGAATCCGATCAGGCGCGAGAATAGCCAGCGTCCACCGGGTATGCCGGACAGTCGCTGCCAGAGGGGCAAGATGCGGGCGGGGTCCACGGGGGCAGTCTAGGGTCTGGGAGCTTCGCTGCACGCACACACTTTCTTGAGGCGTGCTGGTGAAGAGGGGGCTGTGCCCAAGCGCCCCGGGGTTGAGAGCGAGGCGGAGTCCGTTACGCCCGCGCAGGATCGGGGGCCACATCCGAGCCCGGTGTAGCGAGGCAGGATTGAAGCAGCGCCTCGAGCTGGTCGTAGTAACCCTGGGGGCGGAAGTCCCGTTCGACCCGCTGCCGGCCGGCCTCGCCCACCTCGCGGCGGAGGTCGGGGTCGGCCAGGGCGTGGTCAATGGCGTGGGCCATGGCGTCCACGTCCCGGCGCGGAATACCCCAGCCTCCCACCCCTTCTGTCAGCCACTCGCTGACCCCGCCCACTTCAAAGGCGACGACAGGCACCCCGTGGGCCATGGCTTCAATGCCCACCAGGCCGAAGGGCTCGTCCCACACGGAGGGAAAGACCACCAGGTCGGCCCGCGTGTACAGGTGCTCAAGCGGGCCCGCGTTCAGCCAGCCCGTGAAGTGGACGCGGTCGCCGAGCCCCTCGTCCGAGGCTTTCTGCTGCAGCCACTCCGCGGCTGGGCCGGACCCGGAGATGACGGCTCGGAAGGAACCCGTCACCTTGGTCAGGGCGGTCAGCAGGAAATCGACGCCCTTGTCCGGGAGTGTCAGTCGCGCGGGGGTGAAGAGCACGGGCTCGACCCCAGCGGCCAGGAACACGCGCGTTGCCTCCGGGAGGTCGGCGTCCTGCTCTGTGCCCTGCCCGTCGGTTCCGGCTTGGGTGCAGTAGGGCAGGATCGCGATCTGCTCTTCGGACATGCCCACGGCGATCAGCTCATCGGCCATATAGCGCGAGCCCACCAGCAGTCGTTGGGAGCGCGCCGACAACTGCAGCTCGCGCTGCTTGGTGCGTAGGCGGCTGGTGGGACCGAGTACGTCGCCCCGCGAGTGGGCCACGGTGAGTCCGTCGCAACTCTCCCCGAACCAGTGGCGCGTCAGGCAGCCCATGCCCATGGGCTCCGTGCAGGGCTGGCCCGCTATGAGCATCTTGTTCAGGCCTGGGCAGAATAGCGTGTGGTCCTGCACGAAGCGCACCAGGGGCGCGGTGCCCAGCTGCTCTTCGATCACCCAGGGTGCACAGGGGGTCAGCTGGAAGATCAGGTCGGGCCGGAGCTCTGCCAGTCGCGCACGCAATCGCCTGCGATCCCTGGCATCGGGCGTCAGCTCACCCAGGGGCTCGAACAGCTCAAAGGAGAGGCCGGGCTCGGGGTAGCCCTCGCCCGTACCGTGCAGGACCGTGACCTCGTGGCCGCGGGCCGCCAGCTGTCGCGCGGTCTCGAGCGCATAGCGCTCCGATCCTCCGATCAGGCGCCAGTGTCCAATCCCCAGGAGCAGTCGCATCGTGGGGGCCAACCTAACACTCGGGTGGACGTGATCCGAGGCCGGATCAGCTGCCGATGGTCATCAGGAACTCGGCGTTGACGCTGGTCTTGCGCATCTTCTGGATGAGCATCTCCATGGCCTCCACCGGGTCGAGCTCGTTGAGCACCTTGCGCAGCATCCAGATGCGCTCGATCTCCTCGGGTGTGAAGAGCAGCTCTTCCTTCCTCGTGCCCGAGCGGTTGATGTCGATGGCCGGGAAGATGCGTCGGTCGGAGATGCGCCGGTCGAGCACGATCTCCATGTTGCCCGTGCCCTTGAACTCCTCGAAGATGACCTCGTCCATCTTGGAGCCGGTCTCGATCAGGGCCGTGCCCAGGATCGTCAGGGAGCCACCATTCTCCATGTTGCGCGCGGCACCGAAGAAGCGCTTGGGGAACTGCAGGGCCGTGGCTTCCAGGCCGCCGGAGAGCAGCTTGCCGTTGCTGGGTGCCTCGACGTTGCAGGAGCGCGCGAGGCGCGTAATGGAGTCGAGCAGGATGACCACGTCGGAGCCGGCCTCCACCATGTTCTTGGCACGCTCGATCACCCGCTCGGCTACCTGGATGTGGCGCGCGGCGGGCTCGTCGAAGGTGGAGCTCACCACCTCGACCTTGTCACCCTTGACGCTGCGCTCGAAGTCCGTGACCTCCTCGGGGCGCTCGTCCACCAGCAGGATGATCAGGTGCGCGTCCGGGGCGTTGGCCACCACGGACTGGGCCAGCATCTGCAGCAGCACGGTCTTGCCCGTACGCGGGGGCGCCACGATCAGGCCCCGTTGGCCGCGGCCCACGGGGGTGATCAGGTCCACGATGCGCATCTCGAGGGGATTGTCGGCAGCGCCCTCGAGGATGATGCGCTCCTCGGGATAGAGGGGCACGAGCTCCTTGAACGGCGCGCGGCCATTGGCCTCTTCGAGATCGGCTCCGTCGATCATCTCCACGTCATGCAGGCACAGGTACTTCTCGCCCTCGCGCACGGGGCGCATGGGACCACGCACCGTCATGCCCTGGATCAGGCCGTATCGCTCGCGTAGCTCCTGAGGCACGAAGACGTCCTCCTCGGCGGGGATGTAGTCCCGGGAGTGGGTGCGCAGGAAGTAGTGTCCCTTGCCATGTTCATCCAGCACGCCCTCGGTCATCACCGGGATGCGGGAGTTCAGACGTTGGGTCGTGATCTCCCAGATGGCGTCTCGACGGTTGCGACCCACGAAATCGGCCATGCCCTCTTCTTCGGCGACCACGTGCATCTCGTTCAGGTTGGCGGCCAGGAGGTCCGCGTGGTCCACAGGGCTCGGCTTGCCGCGACCCTTGGCCTTGGGCAGACCCTTGACCAACTCCTTGTACTCGTCCTCGCTCAGGCTGGCCGGCAGGGCGTGGAAGTCGATGAACACTCCACCCGGCTTGTTGGGCTTGGGCTTCTGGTAGGAGTGGCCGTGGGCCTTGGGCTTGTAGGGGCGTTTGGTCTTGGTCTGGGCCATGGGCCGATAAGGGGGTCAGGTCAGGCCCAGCTGGGCCCGCAGTTGATCGACGGCGTTGTCCAAGTCGTGGTCACTGCCGTCGTTGGCGACCACGAAGTCTGCGCGTTCGCGCTTGTGAGAGAGGGGGATCTGGGTGGCCTCGCGACGGGAGACTTCGTCGGCGGGCCATCCGCGCTGTCGCGTGGCACGCTCTTGGCGCAGGGCCGCCGGAGTGTCCACGAAGACGAGGTACCTGCAGCGACTGGCGAGCCCATGCTCACCGTCGTTTTCGAGAAGCAGGGGAACGTCGAGCACGATGGGCTCGGCGCCAGCGGTCTGCGCCTCGATCAGGGCTTGCCCAATCCTCGCACGAACCCGCGGATGGATCCAGCCCTCTAGGGTCTCTCGTAGGGCCGGATCGCCAAAGACCTGCTTGGCGATGATCTCCCGGCGCACCTTTCCGTCTCCATCCAGGACATCGGGACCAAAGGCCTCCACAAGCAGAGGAGCCAGCTGGGGCCGGTCCAGGGCCTCCCGGGCTATGGCATCGGCCTGGATCAGGCAGCCGGTGGGCCCGGCGAGACGCATCCCGACCCGTGTCTTGCCGGCCGCCACCCCCCCCAGGATTCCCAGGATCAGGGGCTCGGCGTCCCTGGATGATGGAGCGGTGCTGGTCATATAGATGGTGTGGGGGAGGAAACCCGGGTGGATGCCGTGGGTAGGCCCGGCAAGCCCCAACCGGCGGAGGAGCGCTTGGTCGATTCTCGCAGGTGGGGACCCCTGGAACCAGGGACCCGTCCGAGAGGCACCCTTCCCATGCGAATCCGCTGCCACACATTGAACCGTCTCTGGACCCGTCCCGGGTCCTCGACCACTTCTCGTAGGCAAGATCCTAGGGTGGATACGGGCCTGGATGGGTCGAGACGGCGCCCGAGAAGGGGCTTTCGACTTGCCGTGGAGGGCACCTTCGGGTATCTAGATGGCCCCGGAATGGGCTTTCTGCCCGTGTCGAGTCGGCTCCCGGCTCGACGGTCCGCTTCTCAGTGGGTTCCGTGCATCCAATTTACTCCCCCCATGGCTTCGTCCTCACGCGCCCCCTTCGGGATCGCCAGGGACTCCAATCAGGACCTGCCCGCATGAACAAGCGTTCGCAGCGCGGCGCTGCCCGCGTCTCAGCAGCCTGGATGATCGTTGTGATCGTCCTGTTCTTCGTTTCTCTCGGCTTTGCCTACGTGGCCAACCAGGACGCCGAGACCGCACGGTTGAACGCGGCCAAGGCGGAGGCAGATAAGGTCACCGCCGACGCAAGCGCCAGCGTGGAATACGACCTGGCCCGCGACGTATCCAAGGTCCTCGGTTTCTACAACCGGGAGCTTTTGGGTTCGGCCAGTGACGTCACCACGGCGGCCGATGGTCTGAGCAGCCTGCGGGCCGTGATCAATATGCCCGAGTCCGTTCAGGACTACGAGAAGGCCATCCAGCCGGTGATTGATGCACTGCGTCAGAAGGACACGGAGATTTCCAACCTGAAGACTCAACTCACCAACACCGAAGGACGGCTTTCAGCGGCGCAGCAAGCCAACCAGACCATCTCAACTGAGTTGCAAGGCAAGATCAGCAAGGCGGCCCAGGACTACTCGGACCTCGAGCAGCAGGCTGGGGACGAGAAGACGCGCCTTGAGAATGACGTCGCCCAGTTGCGCTCCACCGTCAATCAACTCAACAGCGACCTGGTCACCGAAAAAGGGTCCATCGATGACCTTCAGGCTCAGGCCCAGCGCGATGCGTCCGCAGCGACGACCCGCGCGGCGTCCCTCAACCGACAGCTCAAGATCCTGAAGGAAACTGCGGGTCCCGATGGTGAGGTGCTCGCTGTCTCTCGCGGCTTGATGACCGGCTGGATCAACCGCGGTGCGGCGGATCGCGTCAGCCGTGGCATGGTCTTCGAGGTTCGCACGGGCAACCCCAACCCTGCCAGCCAGGGCCAGACCAAGGGCTGGGCGGAGGTCACGGAAGTTGAGGAGCATCGCTCCCTCGTGCGCATCTTCGACGAGGCGGATCGCTACGACCCCATCGGGGCACGTGACAAGATCTTCAACCCGGTCTTCGATCCCAATGGCGACCGCTACGCGGTGCTCGTGGGACGCTTCTCCGGTGCCTACAACGGTGCCGAGGTGCGTGCTCTTCTCGAGAGTGTCGGGATCACCGTCCAGGACAAGCTCGACCTGACCACCAACTACCTGATCGTGGGCGGCCCGGTCTTTGTTGACGCCGATGGGGAGCCCAGCGAGGAGCCCATCCAGCCTTCAGAGTTGGCGGCGTACCAGGACGCCCAAGCCCAGGGCGTGTACACCATCTCGATCAACGATCTGAGGCAGTACTTCAAGAAGTAGCGCTCAAATGCACTCAAGGCTCTTTGGATGCTGAGTCCAAGGCGCCACAGGGTATTCTGGAGGGGCGGGCCATTGGGCTCGCCCCTCCTTTTTTGATAGGTCTGGCCCTACGAGCCGCGCCTGCCCCCCAGCCCTGTTCGTCGCCCCCATATGGTCGAGCACGTTTCCGAGAAGATCGAGAGCGACGAGGATGATCGGCGCATGACCCTCGGGGAGCACCTCGAGGAGCTGCGTATGCGGTTGTTCCGTTCCGCTATCGCGGTGGCAGTGGCCTTCAGCGTCTGCTGGGCCTACCGCACGCCCCTGACGGATCTGGTGTTTGAACCGTATGCACTCGCCGCCGAACGGCTCAACGCAGATCTGGATCAGCGTGCGACTGAGGCCATCTCCCTGGCAGAAGCGGAGACCGCTCCAGCCCCGGCTCTGGGAGAAGAGGAGTGGCGCGAGTGGTACGAGGAGGCGGGCTATCCAGAGGTGAAGACCCTTCGAACCGACTTGCGCGTACCCGATCGGATGAAGGGGGACGCGGCCTCCCACGGGTTCATCTTCGTCTTGAAGATGTGTCTGTTTGTCAGCTTGTTTCTGGCCGGCCCCGTGGTCCTGTGGCAGGCATGGATGTTCGTTGCGGCGGGCCTCTACCGCAAGGAGCGCGGAGTCGTGTACCGCCACTTCCCATTCTCGACGTTGCTATTCCTGGGCGGCGTGCTGTTCGGCTACTTCGTCATGGTGCCCAACGCCCTGTACTTCCTGGCACGCATGACCCTGACGCAGGTCCAGTACTTTGAGAGCGTCGGCAACTACTGGTCGTTCTTCGTGACCCTGACTTTGGCCCTGGGCTGTGTATTCCAGCTGCCCGTGATCATGATGGCCCTGATCAAGATCGACATCGTGGCGCCCGCGACCTTTGCGAAGTTCCGACCACACATGGTCGTCGGCTCCTTGTTCTTCGCCGCGCTTATCACCCCTCCAGACCCCTACACCCAGATGATGATGGCCGTGCCCATCGCGATCCTCTACGAGGCGGGTATCTGGATCGGCCGTTTGGTGGCTCCCAAATCGGTAGTCGGCTCGGACCAATGACCGTTCGCGGATGTCGGGCCGCGGCTCTGGCCGTTGGAGATGAGCTGCTCGATGGCTTTCAGGCTGACCTGAACTCCCCGGCCCTGGCCCGCTTTCTCGGGGAACGCGGGTGGAGCCTGGAGCGCGTTCATGTGGTGGGCGATAGGGAGGACGTTATCGCCGCGGCCTTGGTGGAGCTGGCCCGGGACCATGCCCTGGTGCTGGTGAGCGGTGGTCTGGGGCCGACCCTGGATGACCTGGTTCGCCATGGTCTCGCGCGTGCAGCCGGAGTGGAACTGGAGCACAACCCCGAGGCCTGGGCCCAGGTCCAGGCCTGGTATCAACGTAGCGACCGCACTCCGCCACCCTCCAACGAGAGGCAGGCCCTCCTGCCCCGGGGCGCGCGCCCATTGGAAAACGCATGGGGGACAGCGCCCGGCGTCCACATGTGCATGGCTGGCACCGATGTGTTCGCTCTACCCGGGCCCCCGCGCGAGTACGGACCCATGTTGGAGGCCCACGTTCATCCTTGGCTTGCAGATCAGAATGGTGACGGAACGGTGCGTCGCGTCCAGCGCTTTCATCTGTTCGGCATCTCCGAGAGTCTCTTCGCGGATCAGGTCGCGGGCTGGATGGAGCGCGAGTCCAATCCTCTCATGGGCGTGACCGCCAAGGACGGCGTGCTCTCTGTGCGACTGGTAGCTGAAGCCGCGGACGAGAAGCGGGCACAAGAGCTGCTGGAGGTACGCACGATGGAGTTCACCGAACGTCTTGGAGCGCACGTCTTCAGCGAGGACGAGTCGGACCCGGCCCAGGTTCTGGGGGCTGAGTTGATTTCAACGGGCACGTCCGTGACCACCGCTGAATCCTGCACCGGTGGGGCACTGGCTCAGGCTCTGACCGGAGTGGCTGGAATCAGCGACGTGTTTCGAGAGGGTGTCGTGACCTACGCCAACGGGGCCAAGGTCGAGCGCCTGGGAGTGGACGAGGAGCTGCTGCGTGCCCACGGAGCCGTCTCGGGACCCGTGGCCGAGGCCATGGCCCGGGGGATGGCCGTCAAGACAGGGGCCGACCTGGCCTTGGCCACTACCGGTATCGCCGGGCCCGGCGGCGGAACCGAAGACAGGCCCGTGGGGCTGGTGTGGTTTGGGGTGCACTTCAAGGGGCAGACCGCCAGCCTGGAGCGGCGTTGGCCCCCCGTGGGGCGGGAGCGAATCCGGCGTTGGGCAACGGCACAGGCGTTGGTTCTCGGATTGCAGGCAGTGCGTGGCCGGTTCCCGGATTGACGTCTCCGGGCTCCGAAAAACCCGCCCGGGGGGATCCACTCCCACGGGGTGCGTTGCTATCTTGTCGCCCGGACCAGCGTTACCCCGTGGTGTAATTGGCAACACAACTGGTTTTGGTCCAGTCATTTCAGGTTCAAGTCCTGGCGGGGTAACCATTTGCGGAGAGGCGTGGGAATATCCGCGTGGTGCGTCCGTCGATGAGATCCCAGCAGCGAAACCCGTCCGTGAGCGGGTCCTGTCTCCCTGATCTCTTTTCTCATTCCTGCCCATGCTGCGCTCCCTTTTCTCGCTCGCCTGCGTGTTGTCTTGCCTAACGGCATCCCCTTGTCTCGCCCAGGGTGGCGTGCAGCTAGGTCTCGATGGGACGGCTGGACCGCACGGGGCCCTGGTGGAGTTGAGTGTCGCCGCGTTCGACACCCAACCCATCGAGCCCCGATTGGTACAAGTGGACTTGAGCTTGTACATCGCCGCGCGTACATCGAGTAGCGACGTGCTTGCCTTGATCGACGCCAGGCTTCAAGCCGCGGGTGTCACCACTGTCCGTCCCACGACCGACAAGCGCCTTGCCAGCCTCTTTGTGCTGGACGCCACTCGAGTGCGCGCACGCGTCGGGGATGGTCTGGAGTTGACCACGACAACGACAGCAGGGCCTCCCACCTGGATTCGCCTGGAGCGCCCCACCCAATTGGAGAGTGTCTCGACGCTACGCATTACCGCACTCGGCCGCTCGGCCGTTGATGGCCGCACCGGGACGGGTGTGCTGACCCTGGAGTTGGGCGCCAAGGCGAGCGCTCCATCCGTCTCCAACGCCCTGCACAAGCAGGCGGGTGCCTTGGGTTGGCTGAGTGATCGCCCCGAGCTGAACTCATGGCGTCCGCTACGGGTCGGTGATGGCCTGCACGTTGTCGGCTGCAGCATCAGTGTCACCAGTGCCGACCCTTGGTGGCTGGACGTCGGACTGTAGCCAGGGCCCGGGATCAGCGTCGGCGCAAGAATGCCCTGGACCCATAGCGCTCTCCCAGGCGTTGCGCCGTGCCCTGTTCGGATGCGGTGGCCTCACCCCGTTCGAGGCGTACGGCGAAGGTCGTTTCGATCTTCTGCAAGAGGACCGGTGCGAGGGCTCCGATGGGATCGTCCTCCGGCAGGCACGCCTCGAGTGTGGCGATGTCTCCTTCCAAGGGCGTGCTCCCCAGCTTGATGGAGCCATGGTGGAGAACCCGGCCCCCGCGGCGACGCTGAGCGGATCCCACCCCCTTCCGCTCCCCCCAGGCCACGTCCAGCGGGGTCGATTCATGGAAGCACATGCCCGTCTTCTTGCGGTCCGAGAGCAGGCCGGCCTGCCCCGCCAGGCTCGCTTCGACTCCGAATTCGGACAGGGCAGCGATGAGAGCCTCGTGGATTCGGCCGTAGGAGAGCGGAACCGGGCCCCGGAAGAGTGCGTGACTCTGGGGCAGGACGATGGAGAAGGTCAGCTCCCGGGTGTGGTGGATGGCTCCACCTCCGGTGATGCGACGAACCACCGCACCGGCTCTGTCGGTACCCGGCACGTCGGCCCACTTCTGGAAGTAGCCGAGACTGAGGGTGTCTGGAGACCAGGTGTAGAGCCGCAGGGTGGGCGCTGCCTCGGGATCATCCAGCAGAGCCTCGTCCAGGCCCATGTTGAACTCCGGGGCGGCATCCCAGGATTCAATCAGGCGCCAGATCTCGAGGGCTCCGGAGTCGGACCGCACCGAGGGCCGCGTCATGAACGATCTACTCGTCTGCTTCGCCCACCGAGGCATCATAGCCTTCGGCGTTGAGCAGATGGCTCATGCTCGTATCGTCGGGCTTGACGCGGATCAACCAGCCCTTGTCCCAGGGATCCTTTGCCAGCACCTGCAGGTGATCCTCGATGACCTTGTTGACCTCTACGACCTCCCCCGCGACGGGCGAGTTCAGGTCGGCTACGGCCTTGACCGATTCGATCTCGCCAAAGGTCTCGCCCTGGGTGAGCTTGCGGCCCGGCTCGGGCAGGTCGCAGTAGACCAGGTCGTCTTCGTTGCCGTGGGAGAGTTCTTCCACAGCGAAATCGGTAATGCCGAACACGACGGTTTCACCGTCGGTCTTGACCCATTCGTGGGAGGGGAGGTAGTGGCGGTCGTCAGGACGCATGGCAATTAAGGGGTTGGGGTCGAGGTGAGTGGGGTCAGGATCGCTTGCGCGAGTAGAAAGGAAGATCCACCACGGTGCAGGCTTGTCGCTTGCCGCGAAGATCCATGTCAACCAGCTGGCCGGTCTGGGCCAGATGCAGTGGTAGGTAGGCCGTGGCAATGTTCTTGCCCACGGTGGGGGAGACAGCGCCGGAGCAGATCGTGCCCACGTTCTCCTCTCCGTCGAAGAGCGAGTAGCCCTGGCGGGGGACGCGCTTGCCCTCGGTGACGAGGCCGACCAGGGCGCGAGAGGGGGCGGCGTGCAGCGCTTCCAGGGGCGCGCGGCCGATCCAGTCGCCTTTCTCCTCGAGAAACGAAACGCCGAACTTCAATCCGGCCTCGATGGGGTTGTGCTCCGCGTCAATCTCGTGGCCGTACAGAGGCATCCCCGCCTCAAGGCGAAGGGTGTCACGTGCGCCCAGGCCGATGGGTGCCATGCCACTGGCTTGACCCGCTTCGAGGAGACTCCGCCAGGCGTCGACGGCAAGTCCGGTGGGTATGTAGATCTCGAAGCCATCCTCGCCTGTGTATCCGGTGCGGCTGACGCGCACATTCGGGCAGCCACACACCGTGCCATGGCTGAACCTGTAGTACCCCAATTTGGAGAGGTCCAGGTCTTCGGTCACGCGCGCCAGACTCACTTCCGAGAGGGGCCCCTGCAGGGCGATCATGGCCAGGTCCTCAGTCTGGTCTTCAAGGGCGACCTCAAACCCATCAGCGTGGGCGAGAAGCCACTCACGGTCCGCATCGGCGTTGCCCGCGTTGACGACCAGGAAGACCTCGTCCTCGCTCCGGTAGACAAGGATGTCATCGATGGGGTTGCCTGTTGGCCGACACAGCAGGCCATAGCGTATGGCGCCGAGGGGTATACGCGCGCAGTAACAGGTGGCCACGCGGTCCACAAACGCCACCGCATCGGGGCCGGTGAGGTTGAAGCGTCCCATGTGCGACAGGTCGAACAGACCGACCCGCTCGCGTACGCAACGCACCTCTTCAAGGATCGGCCCGTACTGGACCGGCATGTGCCACCCGCCGAATTCGACCAGCTTCCCGCCGAGGGGCTCGTGCTCGTCGTGTAGAGGGGTGTGTCGCATGGCTAAGGGCTAAGGCACGAACAGGGGCGCAACGGTCGGTAGATCGTTGCGCCCCTGTTCGATGGGTCCCGGAGAGGACCGAAGTGTTCAGAGGGTTTGACGGGCTCCAGGTCCCTGGTGCCTGAGAGTTTCGCGCGGGTGTCCCCGGCTTGCCCCTTCGGCGTCTGCGCGAGTCGTGTCGCAGATCTCTCCCTGGAGTCCGTTCGCCGTTTTGTTCGGCGGGGGCGGATTCTAGTGCTTCGGGGCTCCAGATCCCAGAGGGGGAGGGAGGCCTTGCCCGAAGTGGAAAGCCTTTCCCCTCTGGCCTGGGCCCTGACCCCTTCCACGGCTGGTGTCCTGTCGTGAGGGGCCTCGCAGCCCTCGCGGGGTACGGTTTGGGGGGCCATTCTGACCCGGCCCCGACCATCGAACATGATTCGCTACGCCGCCCCGCTCGCCCTCCTCCTCACCTTCTTCTCTCCTCAAGCCCTGGCGCAGGACCCCTTCGCAGGTGGGGAGCGCTGGCACCACGACGCGACCACACGCGCCCCCTGGGTGCCCGGCGCAATCGCGTTTTCTGCCCGTGAGGACCTCGTCTGGGCGGGCAGCAGGGGGCCATCAGGAGGCATGATGCTGTTCCACAGCGCCTCCAGCGGACTCCAGGCTCCCAGGGCTGCCGACCCCATCACTCAGCTCGGCGCGAGCTACCTGGACTGCGCGGCCGGACGTCGGGCCGATGCCCTCTTCAGCATCGTCCAGCGCCCCAACCCCGGTCCTTACCAGCGCCAGACCCTGGTGCACGGATTCGACGGTAGCAGCGTGCCCAGCGCGAGCATCATGACGCCCCGATGGACCCACGATGTGGGCTTCGATACCAACGGCCCGGCGCGGATGGTCGTGGATCGGGAAGGAGAGCGGGTGCTTGTCGCGGTCTGGAACAATGCCACGGGCCGGATTCAACTGGATTGGTTGGATGGCGCGAGCGGCACACTGCTGGCGCGCCGCACGTTTCCGGCGCTGAACCTGGAGGCCCTGGGCACCTCAGCCGATGGCACCCGGTCAGCCGTCTCTACGGGCCAGACCCTCCTCATCTTGGATCCCGCCGGCGGTGTGCTACATGCGGAGCCCCTCAACTCGGCGGTGCGCGGCCTGGCCTTGAACGAGAGTGGCAGCACCGTGGCTGTGGGAGGCGCGGGTCAGGTTGCGCTCCTGGAGGATCAACCGGGGGGCTGGGTGAATCGACTCAATATCACCCGCAGTCCTGTGCAGATTGCTACCGCCCTGGACCTGGATCACGCGGGAGACATCCTGGGCGTTGGATGGTGGGAGTCGAGTGCGGGAAGGGACGTGGAGCTTGAGGTCTGGGACACCCGGACCGGGAGACCTCTGAACTCCTTGGACCTGCCAGGCGTCGCAGGTGGCGTCCAGAACCGGGTTGAGGTCGTGGACGTGAGCCCCGATGGGTCGCGTGCGGCTTTTGGGACCTGGGGCAACGGGCGAGACGCGGAGGTGTTCGTGTTCGAAAGGGGCGTGGACCAGGCCGTACTGGAAGTGGCATTGCCCGGGAGCGTGCGCGATCTTGAGCTCGACGACAGTGGCACCCAGGTCGTGATTGCCTACCAGGACAGCCACCGCAGCCAGTTCTCGAACACGGGGGGGGTGGCCTTCTACCACAGCGCGGATCGGGATCTGGTTCAGCTTGGGCCTGCCGAGTCCGGAATGGGCCTCGGTATCGCCACGCGCATGAACTCGGCCTCCTTCGCGTTCCTGCTGTATGGACAGCGGTCGACACCGATCCAGTTCCCTGGCGTCCAGGGCCTGCTGCACCTTGACCGCAAGACTCTGGGCTATCTCTGGCAGGTGCCCCAATCGGGCCGCTCCCAGTTTGTCCTCCCCATCACCGATGATGCGTCTCTGATTGGGACACACGTTGCTCTGCAGGCGGCCTTCCGCACGCCCACGGGGACGGTGCTCTCGCCCCACGTCGTGGAGCCCCTGATCCTCCCCTGAGGAGCGATAGCCCCTGGGCAGCCCCAGATGGGTGGGCCGTTGGGCGGCGGTTTGTGTGCAGGTTTCGCGAACGGGCTCAAGCCCATGCTGGCACCCGCCGATAGCGCGGGGAGTCGGGCTATTGCTCCTGCGGCAATCGCCCCGTGTTCCCCACCTTTCCGTGGACCCTACCCCATGTTCCACGGGCCGCAAACGACCCCAAATGTATCGAGCCCTCCCCATGAACATCGGCACCTCTACCCGCACTTGGATTCTCACTGGTCTTGCCCTCCTCAGCACTGCCTGCTCCAGCCACGTGACCACCTCCGGCGGTTCCAGCGACTCTTCCATGGAGAGCGCCTTGCAGGATCTCGGGTTCGACCCCACCGGCCTGACCACGTTGCTGTCCTTCAGCAGCCCGCACGGTGTGTTTGACATGTCGCAGGTGGAGTGCGATGGGGGCCAGTCGGTCATTGCCATGGTCCCCAGCGGGGGCGACCTCATCGTGACCTGGGATGCCCGCGTGACCCCCAGTCACCGTGTGCGGGTGCTGAGCAACTCCATGAGCTCCGACTGGCACACCGTCACCACTTCCGACGGCTCTGCTCCCACGTTCAACGTGACCACTGCCAACCAGGACACCTCCGATGCAGCTTTGGGAGGCGACTACCTTGAAGTGACCTTCAGCGGCCCCCGCCTCGTGGACGCCGGAGTTGACGATCCTTCCAATTGGCAGCTCATCGTGGCCGGAGTGTCAGTGGATATGACGGGGACCAACATGACCTACGACGCCGTCAGCGGAGTGGCCACGTTCGACCTGGGAGCGAAAGCGAACCTGCACACGAACTTCTTGCTGTCCGTTAGCGGCGTCAAGAGCGTCTCTGATGTTGTCGCCGATTCCAGCCCCGTGCTGGGCACCGCCACGGGTGACGCTCAAGTCCCGACCGTGGATTCAGTCGTACAACGCCTCGACTTGGACGAGTTGGGTCGCGTGCTGGAGTTCAGCTTCAGCAAGCCGATGGATCCCAACACCTCGATCTACTCCGGTTGTTTCGCTGTGGTCGATCACTCTGCGGCCGAGGGTTACACTTTCGTCACTGGCGTAGAGCAGCAAGCCGACCCCAGTGTTCTCCATGTGACATTTTCGCGCCCCGTAGCACCCAACTACGACAAGATCGCCCACAGCCGGCTGACGGGCTATCACGGCAACCCTCTGGGCGCCAATCAGGAGAGTTTCACGAGCACCTTCGCTCCCAACGGTTTTACCTCCGTCACGGCCATCACGGCAGACAACGCCGGTGGCGACCAGGTCATCGTTGTTCTTGACCAGTCCATTGACCCTGACTTCGCGTCCGACCCCGCACGCTGGGCCATGACCGTCAGAGGCGTCTCCATCGACATGGCCTCCCAGGCGTACAACTACGACTTCACCACCAAGACCCTGACCTTGGGCCTCAACTTCGACATGCGCAACAACGACGCCGTCGTCGTGGATGCGGTGGGCCAGGTGGACGTGGATGGGCAGGACTTCACCGTTCAGGCGAGTCCCGTGAGTGCCGCTGGCGATGCCAGTGCTCCGAGTGTCCTCGGCCTTGTCCAGAACCGCACCGTGGACCCTTCGGGCTACACCGTGGACGTCAGCTTCTCTGAGGACGTGCACGCACTGCAGGGCCAGGACCCCACCAACTACATGTTCAACCCCGCCGCCTCGCTGACCTCGGCCACAATCCTGGCTGATGGTTCCACCGTGCGCGTGGTCTCCAGTGATCGCGTCATGACGCCCGGCGATGTGACCCTGAGTGTGGACGCCGATGTGGACGACCTGGCAGGCAATGCCATGGGCAGCATCTCAGGTCCGCACTTTCCTGTCTCCACCGACCAGACAGCCCCTGCGGGTTGGAGCCTCCTCGCCAGCGCACTGGAGGGGGCCGACAACGACACCCTGGATGTGGTCTTCAATGACGACATGGTGGCGAGTGAGGTCATGGACCTGTCCAACTGGTCTTTCGAGTCACCCGTGGGAACGCCGCTCGACGTCTCCGCCTGCAGCGTGACCTACGACGCCGTCGCCCGGCGCGCTCTGGTTACCCTGGACAGCGCCAGCCTGTTCTTGAAGCAAGGTGATGGCGTGCAGGTTGCCTTCGTCAGCATGCGCGATATCGGCGGCAATGTGGTCGAGAGCGCCGCACTGGCCGGCACCCTGACCTCCGAATTCAACCTGCCTGGTATGGGCACGGTCTGGCGCTCGGACGCACCCAGCGACAACGTCGTAACCATCCGGTTCACCGAAGCCTGTGACCAGCTTGAGGATCTGTACGACGCCCTCAGTAACCCCCATGGCACCCGCTACGCATTGCGTGACTCGGGTGTCCTGCGTGGTTATCCGACCTCCGCCACGTCACTCGACGGGGGACTGGGTGTGCAGCTCACCTATGCTCTCCCGATCAACCTGACGGACACGCTGGACATGATCGGTGCCACGGATCTGGCCGGCAACCTGATGTTCCCTTGCATGGGGACCCCCATCGGCATGGCCGACGCCAGGGGGCCCGGACTCGGGGCCGCCCCCGTCGCCACCGCTGTTTCGGGCGAGAACAACGACACGATCGTCGTGACCTTCACCGCTCCCATGGCTCCCTGGGGAGTCACTGACCCGAGCCAGTACACGATCAAGACCAACCCCGGTAGGGTTGAGATTGATCTCAGTGGCGCGGAGTTTGCATGGGACGGTGCATCGAGCCTGACCATCACCTTGGCCCAGGCTCTGGGGCAGGAGCTGCGTAAGGCTCAGTCATACGACGTAACGATGAACGTTCTGGCTGATCCTCTGCGCTCGGCCCAGGGCATCGCGTTGAGCACTCCGGACACGCAAATGGTTGGCGTCGGCGGCGACGTGACCGATGGTCCGAGCCAGGCGGCTTCTTCGGCACGCCTGGACAAAGTCAACCCCAACTCGCTCATGGTCACCTTCGACGAGGCCGTCTACAGTTCTGCCGTTGAGCTTGCATCAAGCTACGACCTGGGTCCCGGCCTGCTCGCTGACTCTGTCACCCTGGTGAGCCCCTCCGTGGCTCGCGTGAGCTTCAGCGCGCCTGTGACCGCAGGTATGAGCCTCGTGATCAGCCAGGCCTCCGCAGAAGACCTGGCCGGAAACAGGGCTGTGGGGGACATGACCCTGCAAGTGCTTGACGACATCACCCCTCCCAACCTGACCTCCGTCGCGGGGGTCAGCGTGGAAGGACTGGGCGGCGATGAGGTCCACGTGGTCTTCAACGAGCCTGTCGACATCACCATGGCTCTCGATCCCCTGCGCTATGCAATCAGCAACGGATCGTTCACCGTGAACATGTCCGCCGTGACGGCACGCTGGAGCAGTCTCAACCACACGGTCTCCCTCGTTCTTCCCGAGGGCATGGAGCTCGACCCGGCCAGCGCCCTGTCCGTGACAGTGGGCAACGTGGCCGACTGTGCCGGCAACCTGCCTGCTGCCCCCTTGACGGCGGGCGGTTCGGTCTCGGGTGACATCAGTGCTCCCGACCTGGACGTTGCCTGGACGCACTACGCTCTGGACAACGCCGGCACCACCGTCGAGGTCCTGTTCAACGAGGACGTGGACAGCCTGTTCTGTGGCGACGAGTTCAACTGGAGCACGACCGGTGCGGCCAGCGTGAGCTCGGTCACCGTGCTCTCGGCCGACCACGTGCGCCTGAGCCTGAGCCAGGCCTTGCAGGTTGGCGACTCGGTCGTCCTGGCCGCTGGCCAGCGGGACGTGGCTCGCAACCAGGCGGGCACCCTGCAGGCCCAGCCGATCGACCCCCAGGACTGATTGCCGGGGAGTCTCAGACTCGGACAGGGGGGGGGCGAGGAGTTACTTCTCGCTCCAGACCCACCGGTCCCGTTGCCGATACAGGCCTGTTCGCCCTATCGCGCACCCCAGGAGCCAAGGCCCGGTCCATGTCTGTTACCCGTCAATCCGAATCTGACCCAGCCGAGAAGATGACCTTCCCCGGAGAGGCCCGCACCTCCGATAGGGGTAGCGTGCCGGTGCTGATCGGGGAGGCGGATGAGCTGATGAGAGCGGGTCAATCCGGGCAGGCGCTAGAGGCCTACCGGCAAGTGCTCGAGCTTGACCCCGCACGTGGCGATGTGGCTCAGCGGGTCACCTGGATGGAGCGTGAGCAGCGAACCCTTCGACGTGTCCGGGAATCCCGCCGGACCCTGGGCCTGACGGCTTTCGCGCTGGCCTTTCTGGGGTCGTGGGTCACCGTGCGCGAGGCCCGACTGAACCAATCGGTGCCGGGTCTACCTGCTGTTCAAAGTGATGTGCCCGCCAGCGTGGACGCGCGACTGGAAGCCATGGACTTGTTGCTGGCGGAGAACCCTCTGTGGATCGGGGGGCTGGCCCTGCGCAGGGAACGCGAGCAACTGCATGCCCATGAGACCGCTCGTGCTGCGTCCCGTTCCCGCCGTGAGGCTCTCCTGCAGGCGCAGCGCGAGCAGCAAGCTCTCGTCGCGCAAGCAGCCTGCACCCGGGGCCAACTCCTCCTGGAGGACGGTCTCGTGGCAGAGGCCAGGGTCGAATTCGCTCAGGCACTACAGGCGGCTCCGGCCAGTTCGGACCTCGGCGTTCGTATCCAAGCAGAACTCGACTCGATTGACGAGCACTTGCAATCAGCACCAGATCACTCATTTCCGTCCACCCATTCTCCGAATCCCTACCCGGCCGGAGGCCGGTAACCATGGTTCAGATTCAGCTCAGCGAAAAACGCGTGACGGCCAAGATCGTCTTCTACGGTCCAGGAATGTCGGGCAAGACGACCAACCTCCAGGTGATTCACGAGCGTGCTCCAGACGCCAGCAAAGGTGAGCTGACGAGCATCTCTACCGACGGGGACCGCACTCTCTTCTTTGACTTCATGCCCCTGGATCTGGGCACCGTGGCCGGCCTGCGAACTCGTTTCCAGCTGTACACCGTGCCGGGGCAGGTCTACTACAACTCCACCCGCAAGCTCGTGCTCAGGGGCACAGACGGGGTGATTTTTGTAGCCGACTCTGCGGCAGACATGCTTGAAGCCAACCTCGAGTCCCTGGCCAACCTGCGTGAGAACCTGGCGGAGTACGGAAAGGACCTGGACGACCTGCCTCTCGTTCTCCAGTTCAACAAGCGTGACCTGCCCAACGCCATGCCCGTAGAGGAGCTGCGTGCGGCCCTGCAGGAGGCCCTAGGTGGGCGTGAGGTTCCCGGCTTGGAATCGGTTGCCAATACGGGCCATGGCGTGTTCCCAACGCTCAAGGCCCTGGCGGCCCTGGTCCTGGATCGCGTTCACCGGCAAACGGGCGCCGTGCCCGCGTCAGAAATTCCCGCTGCCCCCGTACCCCACCCCTCCATCGCACCGGCCGTGGCCGTGGAGCTGCCGAGTCCGCGGCTCTCCGCGGAGGCACCCCGCGAGGAGGCGGCGCCCACTCCGGAGGCCGCCCCGAAGTTGGTCTCGCAGGCTGTGCCATCACTGACCATGCCTCTGACTCCGCTGGCTGCTTCGGCAATGCCGGTCCCGCCACAAGCAGAGCCGGACGATCGTCCGGAGTTGCCTTCGGGTCCCCCCCAGAGCGGACCGACCCTGCGGCTGGGAAACCCCATTCCAGCGGTTGGCGACGAGAAATCTCATGCGAGCGGATCCCCTCTCACGCATGCCCCGTTGCCCTCGGCAACTCCATCCCGGGAAGTCATGGCGTCGGCGCCGTTGGCCCCTGCACTTGCAAAGGCCCAGCCATCCGCGACCGTACAACCCCCTGCGGCTCCCGCATCGCCTGCACCTCGTGTCAGTCTGCCGCCCATGGCCAGCAGCGTGCGTCCTCGTTCGATGGCGCTGGCCACTGCGGCCTATGTTGTCGTGGCGTTTTTGACGGGCATCGCCCTTGGTGCTTTCCTCGCACAACCCTTTTGAGTGCGCTGGAACCCCGCATCATGAGTCACCTGGACCAGGAGTTTAGGAGAGAGCACCGTGAGCGTCATGCCGCTCAAATGGAGGAGATCCAAGCACGCCTGGAGAGCCTGCTGAGACGAGGAGGCGTTGCGGGATCCATGGTGATTGACGCAGCGGGCCATCCCATCGCGGCGTCAGGTGACCTATCTACCCAAGACCCCGATCTTCTGGTTGCGCTGAGCTCTGCCTCCTACGCGGCCTTGGCTCAGGTGTTTTCTGCCTTGGGGAACGGCGCGGTCACCCACCTGAAGGTGAGTGGAAACGAGAGCGGGGTTTCCATCCTGCCCATG
>MPMD02489090.1_pt1 | contig 23890 bp, 15 predicted proteins | sample 1617291 | NCBI WGS metagenome assembly MPMD02 (sample SAMN05944810, study PRJNA350692) | marine metagenome | biome: marine; feature: ODZ; material: water; isolation source: 120 m water sample filtered on 30 um supor filter | place: Pacific Ocean | collected 2012-04-09 | depth 120m m | reverse complement strand
GTGTTGATCATAATATTCCGCCAGCTCTTGAAATTACTCACCTCACCTTTCTTCAACAGTGCTACTTGGCGTGTGATCCCCCAGGTGCGCGGGGCACCGTTCTCACCGATGAAGTAGTTGGGGTCGGCGGGGTTGGCTTGGAAGGCCACGGGAACGTAGTTCTCGTCGAGAACGTTTCGTACAAAAATCGCTAAGCGCCAATCGCCTAACCGGTAGCCCCCGCTCAAGTTGACAAGCTCGTAATCTTCGCCCTGCAGGTTGCCCGGGTCGTAGAAAAGGTCCTGAACACCCACATAGTTAGCCCGCGCGAAGAGGCCGCCTTCGGAGAACTCCCGGTCGTAGCTCATGCCCACACTCCAGGTTTGCTCGGGCGCGTTGGCCAGAGAGTTGCCGGCAACATCCTGACCGAAGGCGTCGGTGAATTCCTGGAATTCCGTGCGGGCTATACCAAGACCCAAGAACATGCCCCAGTGGTGGCCCAGATCCGCATCCAATTCCACCTCCACGCCCGTGCTGGTGGACTCGCCTGCGTTCTCTACATAGCCACCAGCCACCGGATCAAACAGGGACAGTTGCATGTCCTGCCAGTCCACGGAGAACACCGCGAGCTTGAGGTTCAGTCCCCTCTCTGAGAGAGAGCGCTTGTAGCCCACCTCGTAGGTCCAACTGGACTCGGGGTCGAAGAACTCCTCACCTGCAGGAGCGGTCAGGTTGAATCCGCCGGCCTTGAAGGCCTTGGCGGCGTAGGCATACACCTGTGATGAATCCGTGGGCCGGTAGCTGGCACTCAGCATCGGGGTCGTCTCGCTGAACTCGTCTTCGAAGGAGGTGTCCGTGTCGAGTACGGTGAAGCCGCCCGTCTCGAAGGTGTGGTTGGCATCGAGTTTCTTGCTCTCGCGGTCCATGCGCACACCGTAGGTCAGCTCCCAGTCGGGCGCTGGGCTCACACCCAGTTGCCCGAACAGGCTATGGCCCCTGTCCGTGAAGTCCCCGGTATTCGTATCGATGCCCTGCATTCCCGGGGGAAACATGCCCGGTCGGAAGTCGTTGGCTGCGGAGCGGGTCGCGTCCGAATCGAATCCCGAGAGCCCCACGAGCAGTCGCATGCCCTCCCCCTTGTCCACATCGAAGCCGCTCTCATCAGACCAGCGCAGCTCCTGGTAGAAGACGTCCTGCTCCTCCTCGGTCCTGCGCCGAAGGCCATCGATGGAGCTGAAATCAAAGTCGCTGGTCTCGGTCACATCCATGGCGGTGAAAGCCGATATCGACGTGAACGACCGGCCACCCTCCGCCCAGGCATAGACAACAGAGGGCTGGAGGGAATCCCTCGAAGTCTCCCCCTCAAAGTCCTGGTTGATGCGGTGCGGATCGTCGCGGAGCGATCCAAGCTCACCTAGTCCAAAGCCGCCGTCCTCGGCCTTCTGCCCCGTGAGGCTGAAGCGGAGGCTGGAGGAATCATCCAGATCCAATGCCAGCTGGGCACGCCCACTGAAGGCCCTCCGGTCGTCCACAAGCTCACCCGTAAAGTCGTTCGTCGTGTACCCATCGCGGCGCGAGGCCCTCCCATCAAAGACGAACCCCGCACTGTCTCCCAGGGGACCAGAATAGAAGGAGGACACCTCCTGAAGAGAGTGACTCCCGTACATCACACTGCCACCAATCTCCGTCTGGCCGTCAGGTTGACGGCCGACCATGTGGATCACTCCTCCCATGGCGTTGCGTCCGTAGAGTGTGCCCTGGGGGCCGCGCAGGAACTCAATCCTCTCCATTCCGAGCAGGGGCAGGTTGGTGCTGCCCACGCTCAACTGCGGGACGCCGTCTACATAGGTCGCCACGGACGGCTCCCCCAGGCCCGAGCCGATCCCGCGCACGTAGGGAAAGCTCAGCCGCCGCGCGCTGAACTCGGTGAAGTGAAGGTTGGGAATCCGGCCCACTGCGTCGCTGATGCTGCGCATGCCGGACATCGTGATGTCGTCCGACGATAGAGCGCTGACGCTGGCGGGCACATCCTCAATTGCCTCCTCAACCTTGCGGGCAGTGACCACCGTGGTGCCCAGATCGGTAGCGGGATCCTGGGCGGCCAGGGACAAAGTCAGAATCAGGAACATGTATGGGGGAGGGGAAAAAGGAGGGGGGGGACAGTTCTGAGCGAACATCCTATCCACCCGCATCCCATTCAACCGGGCATTTCACTGAATCCATGCACAGGTCAAACCCCGACGTTCAAAGGTGAGTGCCTATACTCAAGTTCACCCCATCCCCCTGGGATCCCCTCACGCCGTGCACTCCGATTCCACCGACTCCTTTGACGTTGCCGTAGTCGGCGCCGGTCCCGCGGGCTGCGCGGCGGCCACAGTCCTCGCTGAGCACGGGCACAGGGTGGCCCTGGTTGAACGCTCGCCTCTGCCCCGCTACCGCATCGGCGAATCCCTCATCCCCCACTGCTGGTTTCCTTTGGACCGCCTGGGACTTGTGGAGGCCCTCAACGAATCGAGCTTCATCGTCCCCAAGTACAGCGTGCAGTTCGTGAGTACAGATGGAGCGCAAACCAGGCCCTTCTACTTCACCGAGCACACGGACCATCCCAAGGGGCGCACCTGGCAGGTGGTGCGCTCGGAGTTCGATCAGCTGCTGCTCAAGCGGAGCCTGGAGGCAGGGGTGACGTTCTACTCCGAGACAGCCGCTACGGACCTCCTGCGTGCAAACGACAATCTCCAGGGCCCCGTCGTTGGAGTGCGAGCGAAGAATGGCAAGGGGGCTTTCGACCTGCACGCCAAGATCACGGTGGATGCGAGCGGGCGCGATCTGTTCGCAGCTCAGCGCAACGGCTGGCGCATGGGTGATGATTCCCTCCGAAAGCTGGCCATCTGGAAGTACTTCCGCGGTGCCAAGCGCGACCCGGGTCGGGATCAAGGTGCCACGACCATCGCCTACCTGCCCGAGAAGGGTTGGATCTGGTACCTGCCCCTCAGCGACGACCTGACCAGCGTCGGAGTCGTTGCAGAGCCCGAGTATCTCCTGCGCGAGGGCAAGGATCACGCCCGGGTATTCGACCGCGAGACGGCGCTCCAGCCATGGATTGCAGAGCGCCTCGCACCAGCGACTCCCGAAGAGGAGCTGCACGTCACCCGGGATTTCTCCTACCGCTCGCGCCACTGCGCCGAAGACGGGCTGGTCCTCGTGGGGGATGCCCTCGCATTCCTGGACCCGGTCTTCTCGAGCGGCGTGTATCTGGCCCTGGATGGAGGAGTGCGCGCCGGGGATGCGGTTCACGCGGCCCTCTCGGCCAACGACATGTCCGCCACGAGTTTTGCCGAATACGGCAGGGTATCGGTCCAGCAGCTGGAGGCCATGCGGCACCTCGTCCACGCCTTCTACGACCCGGGGTTCCACTTCGGGAAGCTCTTCAAGTCTCACCCACAGATGCGTGACCGGGTCACCGAGGTACTGATCGGAAACCTGGGGCAGGACTTCAGCGACCTGTTTGATGCTCTTGGGGAGTTCGCCGAGATCCCCGAGGCTCCGGAGGGGGGCACTGTCTGCACTCGCGACTAGGGCCGTTCCTCGGCCGCCGGTTCCTCTTCGGAGTCCTTGGTGAGGGGCGGATGGGACTGTTCGGGGCGCTCTTCTTTCTCCATGGCGGGCACGCTCCAAAGCACGTCACCGCGTGGGTCCTGAATAGCGGCCTCGAGCTGTAGGTCTCCGCTCTCCATGGTCACCACGGCGATGCGCAACTCGGAAAGACGGTCGCGCAAGCGCGAGACCGTCCCTTCACCAAAGTCCGAGTGAAACTTGCCGCAGACGTGGACGACAAGAGGCTGGCGCCCCTGACCCCAGGCCTGGCTCAGCGTGTCGGCGATGGACTCGGCCATCGTGTCGTCCTTGTAGCACTGGGCGGCGAAGAAGCGTTGCAGCAGCTCGTCATCGGGCTCGCCCCCGCTCGGGTTCATGATGTCCCAGAAGAGGTCGTGGTAGAGCCCGGGAGGCGCGGTCGAGAACCGCGCCGCGAACTCCTCTCCTGCTATGGCCTCGGGGCCTTCCTTGGAGACCTTGCGGGCCAGAGGCCGCGGGATGTTGGCCGCCAGAACAGCAAGGCCGTTGTCACGCGCGTACTCAACCAAGGGCCGATAGTGAGGCCGGTAGTTCCCCCACGGCCTGGAGGTCTCGAGGAACTCCTCCTCGCTCACCGCTCCTGCCAGGTAGGCGTCCAGGATGTCCTGAACGTCCCTCTCGAACATCTCCATGGAGAGAATCAGATCTGGACGGCAGTCGTGGAGGGCGGCCAGAAGATCCATCTGCATGGCATGCCCCACGTCGTTGTCGTGCTCTTCGCCCATGAACACCACGTCGAGCGTGCTGAACCGCAGGGCTGTGTCCTCAACGGTGACTTCATCCCCGGTGACCAGATCCAGGGACGTGGAAGAGGTGGTGGCGCAGGAGACAAGGAACCCGGCAAGGACCATGGAGAGCCGGGAGAGGAGACGGGTCATGGGAGAGAACCCACAATAGGTGCCCCAGGGTTGCAATACCCAGCGGCCCCTGGCCCCCGCCCCGTGCCCATTGAGCGTGCCTGCGGAGCATGAAGACGCAATCCCCTCCCAACCGGTTGGCGGGAGAGGGTGGCGCTTGGCAAAGATCCTCGGCCTCCGGCTAGAAGCCCGGAACCTTGGCCGCCTTGGCATAGAGGGCCTTGATGATCACAAAGCTCAGGACCAGGACAGCGACAATCGTCGGTAGGACATCCAGGCTGATCATCGAATCTTGGCCGACCCCCACCATGAAGAGCAGAAGGGATGCTGACATATAGGTGTTGTGCTTCGAGCGGAGGCCCGCCATGGCGGCATCCGCTCCGTCAGGAGCCTCGCCATTCTTGATGGCAGTGATGATGCGCTGCTGAGCGGGCCAGATCCGCATCCAGACGTTCGCGGCCATGCAGGTACCGAAGAGGCCCGCCACGTGGATGAGCGTCGCCCTGTTCGAAAAACCAAGGCTGTTACTCAGATACCAGCCAAAGCCCACGGTAATACCTCCCCACAAAACCACCGCCACTGAGTGCTGCTTGGCCATGGCCTTGAAGAGTGCATCGTAGATCGCGAATCCCACGAACAGCCCAGCAAATGCCGGACCCCAATCACTAGGGGTGGGCTTGGGGTGCTGGCCCTCAAACATGTAGGCCCCATCGTAGCCGTGGTAGTAGACGAGGAAGAGCAACAGGACGCCCGTGATCCAGGTGTACGCCGCGCCCCAGCGGAACCAGAACAGACAACGTGGAATCAACTCGGGGATGACCTTCTTCTTGGTCTCCGCATCCATGGTCGGGACGAAGGCCGAGTTCACCCAGTTGAAGAAGTACAGGAGTCCAATCCAGAGCACACCAGCTCCAAAGTGCAGCCAGCGGTCAGCGAGTTCGAAGAGTTCCATGGTTGTTGGGGGGCTAGGTGTCTGGGGAATAGTGCGCAGGAAGAGAACCGGCGCTCACGTAAGCGTAACTATCGCCAAACCTGCCCCGGAGAGTCAATCTCGGAGGTGGAGGTGAGGGCTGACCCCCTCGATTCACCCGCTAGTGGGCCTCGAAGCCCAGGGCGACTCCGGTCGACGACCCTGCCCGAACCACGACCCGGCGCCTCAAGACACCGAGCTCCTCGTGCTCGATCCGCAGCACGTACTCCCCAGGTGGAACCCCAGCGATGGAGAACTGGCCCCTCTCATCTGATACGGCGAACCATGGATGCTCGCAGACGTGGACGTTGGCGAACATCCACGGGTGGACGTCGCACTTGAACAGGATGGTGTCAGCGCGCCGTGGGCGATACTCCATAGGAGCCTGGCCCGCAGCCATGCTGACATTCAGACCGCGATTGCGGTTGGTCTTGACGTTGACGTTGTGGGTGGCCGGATCGCTGTTGGCCACCTGGATCACCTGACCGACCTGCGCACCGAGAACGTGGGGAGTGTAGATGCAGCCGCGCTGATCCAAGACGACGGGCTCGCTGGGCGGAGGCGGAACATCAACACCCTCCGAATCCAGCTCCAGCTCAAGGTAGGCAAAGCGCAGCTTGCCATCCTCGGCAACGAGGATGTCGCTCAGGTGCTCCACATCTGGATGGTGCTGGCAGTCGGCCACCTTGCGCGCACCAAGAGAAAAACGCTCGGGCAAGTCTCCCGTGACACTCACCACTCCGTGCACTGCTCCGGTCGTCGTGGAATCCAAGACAAGCGCATCGAGCAGATCGGCCAACGGCACATCATCACCCTGCTGCCCCCCATCTTCAGATCCGGCGTTCCCGCCATTTCCGCCGCCGTTGGGCATTGGCCCGGGTCTCTCCGGTCCTTCCGAACAAGCGCAGAGACCGAGCGTCGCGATCAGCATCGGTAATCTCAGGTGGAACAGCATGGCACCAGAATACTGGGGCATCCAAGGGGTGAACGGTAGACGCCGTCTCACTGAAATCTCGTGGCCGAATAGGGCCCCGGGTCGATTCCAGGATCCTCGCCACAGAGCATGCGGGCCACCAGATCCCCGGTAGCCGCACACATGCTCACCCCCATCATCCCGTGCCCGGTGGCCACCAGAATGCGCTTTGAGGTGGGAGATGGCCCGATCAGGGGAAGCTCATCGGGGGTCATGGGCCGCCAGCCCACCCACTCATCACCCTCCACGGTCAGGTCACAATCCAAGAAGCGAGCCCCACCAGAGCGCAAGGCTGCGATGCGGCCCGGCAAGATGTCGAGGTTGCGACCGCTCAGCTCCATGGTCCCCCCCAGGCGCAATCCACTGGGCCATGGGGTGACCGCCATGTTGGCCTCATGCAAGAGTAGAGGCATCGTCGGTGCGCCGCTGGGAGAGGGGATCGTCAGGGCATACCCCTTGCCGGCCTGAATGGGCAATCGCAGACCCACACCTCGAGCCAGATCAGGGCCCCAGGCTCCGGTAGCCATCACCAACTGCGATGACACCCAATCCCCGCGGGAAGTCCTGATCCGTTGAGCTCGGTCGTCATGCAAAATCTCATGCACCGGGCAATCGGTCTGAATGACGCCACCGCGATCGCGCACGGCTCGGGCCAGTTCAGCCACAAAGGAATCGGGACGAAGGTGGGCATCCCGTGGGTGAAACAACCCACCCGCCACGCTGCTAGCCGTCAGAGCCGGTTCCCGCTCCAGGGTCTCCTTGGCGGACAGGCGCCTTGAATCCAGGCCGTGCTCGGACAGGATGGCCTGCACCTGATCCGCACCGGACAGGGCGGACTCCTCGCCGTACACCTCAAGCAGGCCACCGCTCTGCCATTCGCATTCAAGCCCTTCGGTGGTGATCCACTCACGAGTCAGTTCGAGGGAGCGCTCAAGCAGGGCAGAGCGAGCGCGAAGGGCTCGACCCATCTGCTTCTGGCCGCAGTGACGGGCGAACCTCAGGCCCCAAAGGAGGAAGTCCAGGTCCAGCCGCGGGCGCACGTACAAGGGTGAGTCCGCCTTTCCGATGCAGCGCAAGCCCTGGCGCAGGGTTGCCGGCCGGGTCAGGGGCAGGGCATGGCTGGGGGTCAACAGCCCGCAGTTCCCTTGGGAAGCCCCGTTTCCCAGGTCTTCACCTTCCAGTACGCACACACTGCGGCCCTTGCCCAGGAGGGCATAGGCGCAAGCCAGCCCCACTACGCCTCCTCCAACCACGATCACGTCAAAGCGTCTCTCCATTCAGTTGCTCCGCTTGGGCATACTACGCATCCGAACGCCCGATCGCCCATGTTGTCTGCTCCCACTCACGCCCGCATGCGAGTCCACCTGGCCAGCCTCCTGCTGCTGGGCGCCTGCGCCACGCCCGTTTGGAACGTGGAGCTGGATGAAGAGTACCAGGGGGTCGTCTCCGAGCTCGTGGCGGCTGTGAAGCAGGAGATGGGCACCAAAGAGATTCCAGCCCTCTCCATCGCGCTTGTGGATGGAGAGCGGGTCGTCTGGGCCCAGGGCTTTGGCCTCGCAGATGCTGAGGAGGATCGTGCCGCTACGGCCGACACAGCATACCGGGTGGGGTCCGTCTCCAAACTGTTCACCGACATCGCGCTGATGCGATGCGTGGAGAACGGGAGCATCGATCTCGATGCGCCGGTCAGCACCTATCTGCCCAGCTTTCAACCCGTCTCCGACTTCGAGACACTCATCACGCTGCGGCAGCTGACCAACCACACCTCGGGTCTCTTGCGCGAGCCTCCCGTTGGCAACTACTTCGAGACGGGCGCGCCGAGCCTGGAGGACACCGTCCTCAGCCTGAATAGCACACGTCTGATCTTCGAACCCGGATCGCGCACCAAGTACTCCAATGCAGGCCTGGCTGTGGTGGGCCGCGTCCTCGAAGTTCTACATGACAGGCCCTATCCCGAGGTGATGACGGACCTGGTCCTGCGACCCATGGGGATGGCAGAGAGCGCTGCGCTTGAACGCAACGCGACGGTCATCCCCCGCCTGGCCAAGGGGCGCATGTGGACCTATGACGGGCGAAGTTTTGACGCGCCGACCTTCGAGCTGGGCATGTCACCTGCCGGGAGCCTGTACGCCTCGGTGCTGGACCTTGCCAGATTCATGCGCGGCCTGTTCGGACACCTGCCCGGACACCAGGCGGAGGTCCTGCAGCCCAGCTCCCTGGAGACCATGTTGACCCCGGTCCAAGCCTCGGACGGGTCGCAGCTACCCTTCGGGATCGGCTTCCACGTGGGTGAATTGGACGGGCACCGGCGCTGCGGACACAACGGCGCCCTGTATGGCTTCTCCACCGAGCTCGCCTACTTGCCCGAGGAAGGCCTGGGAGTTGTCGTCGCAGCCTCGCTGGATGGATGCAACACCGTGACCCGGCGCCTCGCCGACCACGCCCTGCGGCTGATGCTCGCCACCCTTGCAGATCGGCCCCTGCCGCGTCTGGCTACCTCCCGTGGGATAAACCCCGCCCGGGGCAAGCGACTGGCGGGCCTGTACGAGAGGGATGGAAACCTGGCGCGCCTCACCTGGGACGATGATCGCCTGCTACTGGAAATGCGGGGGAAGATCTGCGAGGTGCGCAATGTAGGCGGTCGGTTCACGGTGGACGACCGGCACAGCTTCGGCACCCAGATTGAGCGTCTCGATTCCGAGAGCATTGCGATTGGTGGTACTCCCTACACTCGGGTGGATCTGACAATGCCTCCCCCGCCCTGCCCGCCGGAGCTTGTGGAGTACGTCGGCGAGTACGGGTGGGATCACAACGTGCTCTACATCCGCGAGCGCGCCGGGCGGCTCGAGGCCTTGATCGAATGGTTTTGGATGGAGCCGCTAACGGCTGCTGGCCCCGATCGCTTCGAGCTGCCCCCCCGAAGTGGACTGTATGCCTCGGAGGAGATTCGGTTCCGCCGAGACCCCCAAGGAGCCATATCCGCCGCGGTCTTGGGAGAGGTGCCCTTTGAACGCCGTGCTGTGGGAACCATGGAGGGCGAGACGTTCAAGATTGCCCCGCTCCATGATCAGGCTCAGCTGCGCTTGATGGCATCCACTGCCATGCCTCCCATCGAGACCGGCAAGCTCGCACCCGACCTGGTTGACATCACCACAGTCATTCCCTCCACCCGACTCGACCTGCGCTACGCCACCTCCAACAACTTCATGAGCACCGTGTTCTACCGCGAGGCGCGTGCGCTATTGCAGCGGCCGGCGGCCGAGGCCTTGGGCCGCGCCGCCAAGAACTTCGCTGCTCTGGGATACGGGATCCTCATCCACGATGCCTACCGCCCCTGGCGCGTGACCAAGATGTTCTGGGACGCCACACCGCTTGAGCACAAACAGTACGTCGCCGACCCCAGCAAGGGCTCACGCCACAACCGGGGCTGCGCGGTGGACCTCACGCTCTACGATCTGGAGACCGGCCGCCCCATCCGCACCACGAGCGGCTACGACGAGTTCTCCCCCAGAGCCCACCCGCTCTACCCAGGCGGTACAGGTCTCGAGCGCTGGTACAGGGACACGATCCGCACCGTGATGGAACGGGCGGGTTTTCGCACGTACGTCTGGGAGTGGTGGCACTTTGACTACGACGGCTGGCGCGAGTACCCCATCCTCAATGTCCCCCTGGAGGAGGTGGGAAGGGGGGACTGAGGCCAGCTAGGAGAACAAGACCGCAACCAGGCCAAGTACCAAGCCCACAACGATGACGCCGGCGACGATCATCATGATCTTGGCCCAGCTGATCGGTGCCTTGCCCATCAGAACCTGTGCATCCTGGCCGGAGATGACGACGCGGAAGAGCTTGTGTTCGTAGCGATAGGCCATGACCCAAGCCGGGAAGGCCATGCGTCGGGTGTCGAGGCCCGTCAGGAGGGCGCGCACGTGGATGTTCCTGAAACGCGAGCCGGGGATGTGCCCTTCTTGCAGCCGACTGGCAGCCGCTCTTCGAATGCCATCGGTAATCCGGGCACGAGCTTGGGAGCGCTGAACGTCAAAGGCTTCAAGGGTCGCATCATCTGGTGGCGCCTCGAGCTCTGGCGTGGCGGTGGTCAGGGAGTACGAGGACGAGAGGGTGTAGGCCTCCTTGTCGCTCAACCCCCGAGATGCACTGATGAGTACGTCATCAAACACCAAGTCCGTCTGCCCCGAGTGCGGGGCCCAGTTGCTCCTGCCTGCGCCAGCGTTGGAGTCAGCCGTCCAACTGACCCGGGCATGAGCGTCAAATACCCACCCAGCCCACCACAAGGGTCGAAGATCCTCGATGCGTGCAGCTGACTTCAGGTCAGAGGGCCGGAAGAAGCCGAGGTTGCCCAACCAGGATCTCAAGGCGGCACGTGCACCATCGCGGTCCACGGTGAAAGGCAGGTAGGCCTCGGTCTGCTCGACGGGATCTGTCAACTCCTCGGGCTTGAGCTCGCCACTGCAGAAGGAACACCTCACGGACTCGGATCGGGCGTCGTAACGCGTGGCCGCGCCGCACTGGCCACAGCGCAGAACAGTCTGCTCCAGCCCCTCGCTAGTGACCTGCGGCACCAGCTGCTCAGGCACGTCCCCACATACGGCGCAACGCAGGTCCCCGGCCTCGAGGGGAGAGTCACAACGGCTACAATCAACGCCGCTCATGAGAACACCCCCACGACGACGAAGAAGGCTGCCAGGGCCAATAGGCTGAAGAGGACGACTCCACCGATCTTGGCCCAAGAGATGGGCAGGCGACCGCCCACCTGACCGTTCTGGCCGTTGATGACGATCCGAATCGGTTCCTCGTCCTCGCTATAGCGAAGTGCAAAAACCCACAGCGGCAGCAAGACCAGGTGCGACACCTCGTCGCTGAAGGCCACGTCGGCTCGAATATTGCTCGACGAATCGCCTGGCATGAAGGCGGCGAGGTCCTGCCCGATGCTCTCCCGCATTTCGGACTGCGCCGTCTGACGGCACTCATCCGCAGCCAGTGAAGGCTCCTCGGCGATCCATCCCGCCAGCAGATCGGAGCTGTAGCGACGCAGTGCCCGCAAGTCGAACGGCTCCACCGACTCAAGCTCGTCGTTCCCAATGCCCTTCGAGGCGGTGACAAGTGTGTCGGTGACGTAACGCTCATAGCGCCCCGCGAGATCCCGCCACTCGGTGCGCGTCTCCGTTCGTGTCCGTGTCACTGACCGACCCTTGGAGTCCGTGGTGGTGTAGGTGACAGTGACCGTGTAGTTCTCCCCGATCTTGGCCGTGTAGTTGGCATGTGCCCGTGCCCCGTACAGGTAACTCGGCAGGTACACCCCGCGCGTACGCTCCAGCACGCCTTCCTTCAGGCCACTCTTGACGAAGGGTCCGCGAGTCTTGATCCACGAATTCACAATGCTCGTCGCTGATTCGCGATCGAGAGTGAACGCCAAAACAAAGACAGGATCAGGTCGTCCGGCCTGAGGCGGGCGTTCAACGACGTGTGGTGAAGCGCAATAGGGACACTCGGCGGTCCGCAGATCCTCTTCGACAACAACCCGTGCACCACAAGTCGTGCACGAGATCTCCAAGGCGGGTGAATGGGGCGCGGGAGCAGTCATGGCCGCTGAAGATCTTGGGGGTGACCCGGTCAGCCCGCAAGCCCTCATCATGGGTCAGTCTTTTTTTGCATCGCCCACGGTTCTTTCCTGCCCATGGAGGAGTCTTTGGCCCATCATGGTGTCGGCTATGGAGTTCCCCCCCGAAGAACTGTCCGCACTGGAAGAACGCCGCATGGCGTTGAGCATCTCTGAAGTTGCCTTGGAATCCGAGGCGATTGCAGGGGGGTGGATGTGCTACTCACGCCCCGGGTGCTGGTCAAACCAAGCCAATGCCATGGGCTTGGATGGCCCGGTCGCCGACGACGAGTTGAACCGGTTGGTGGACTTCTATCGCGAGCGCGGCGCGAAACCCAGAGTGTCCGCCTGCCCAAGCACTCACCCTTCTCTGGTCAAGGGGTTGGAGTCCCGTCACTTTGAACTGTGTGAAATACTGACGGTCCTGGCCCGAGACCTGCCCACGCCCTCGACACCGGTGATTGGGCCCTGGGGCCCTCCGGACCAGAAGCTGGAGATTCGCGAGCCCCTTCCCGCAGAAGTGGATGTGTTCATTGAGGTGTCAACCTCCGGTTTCATGGAACACGACCACAAGAGCCCCGGAGGCATGGCAGAGATAACCCGGCGCGTGGTCGAGCACCCACGCTGTACGCCCTTCTTGGCGTTCTGGGATGGCACCCCGGTTGGAGGAGGCCTGCTGGAGACCTTGGACGAGCAGGCCTGCCTTATTGGAACGAGTGTCCTGCCCGAGTTTCGCGGTCGCGGAATCCAAACGCACCTGATGGCTCATCGCATGGAGTTCGCTGCAAGGACGGGAGCCAAGTGGATCACCGTGTCCTCCCTGACGGGTATCGCAACCGAACGCAATGCGAGACGCCTGGGCTTCAATCCGAGCTTCGCACACGCCACGTTTATTCAGCACTCTGGCTGATCTCAAAGGCCTAGAGGTTGCCGGCGGCGTTGTCCCCGTCTTCACTGGCATCATCTTCTCCGCCAGCCGGAGGGCGTTTGCCCTTGTCGGGCTTGCCACCCGTGCGGCGAACAGATCCACCAAAGATCCGCTCACGCGGGATCTGGTCGGACCCCGCCGCCATGACAGTTACCTCCATGGTGGACAGGGGGGCGCCCTTCAAAACCCCAAGCGAAACCTCGATGGCCTTGGTACGGCGTCTCAAGGTCGGATCCTTTGGCAACCCATCCAGGTACTCAACCCACTCCGCGTTTCGGGTCAGCCCGATGGCCAGCAAGGCCGCTACCTGGGCGCTTTCTTCTTCTTCAGCCACTGTTTCGCGCAAGAAGTCATCAATGTCCTCATCGGGAGCCAGGGTGCCCAGGGCCATTAGTGCGTTGGCTTGGAGCAATTCATCGCGCCCGTCGCGTGCACGCTTCAGGAGTGTGGTGCGGGCACGGCTATCGTCACTGCCCACGGCACCCAGGGCGCGATACAGGTTCTTCTTGATCTGGGGGTCCTTCTCCTTGCCGACCCGGCCGGACACCTCGCGCAGGGAGTCGGGGGAGCCCAGCTGTTCCATGGCCACAACGGCCTCGGCACGCAACTCCTCCTCCCCGGCATTCAAAAACTCTGCTGCCACCTCCCAGTAGCTCGGGGGCGAGTGCGCACCGATCCAACGCAGCAACTCCCCTCGCCGATCTTCGCCTCCACGACCACCACCACCACGCCTACCACCTCCACCACGCCCAGCGCGCAGGATCGAGGTCAGGAACTCACGCGCCTCCGGCTCATCAGCCGTTGCCAACTGCTTGATCTTCTCTTGCATGCCTCCCGACCGACCCTTCTTCAGCTCCTTGATCAAGTCCAGAGCTTCTTCGCGCGTCAGAGGCTGGGAAGACTCCCCACCGGCGCCCTCGAAGACACCGTCCATCACCAGCCTCGCCGGAGGCCGTGCCTTGGAAGACATCTTGAGCGGAAGATCCTCATCAACCGAGCGTAGGGCCGTCACGAAGCACCACTCCAACTCGGCCTCTGTCACACCATAGGGCACTGAGAGTATCGGGCTACCGTCCGGTGCGAGGAACACGTGCTGTGGAGCAATCACGAATCCGTCCGCATCGGGCGCCAACACGTTCGCGCGCACGTGCACGTCCACCTGCCGGTGTTCAACGCAGGAGATGGAGCCGAAGCGCGAACAAGCCTTACCGGAGCCATGGGTGTTGTTGGACGACACCAGATTGATCGTCTCACCTGCGAGCTTGGTGATCACCTTGTCGCGATAGACCTCCCTGACCATGCGTTCATTGGCGCGCTCACCATCCATGTTGACCGCCACGAACACGACCTTGTTCTCGGCCTTGGCCTGGGTCAGTGCCAACTCGTAGGAGGCCTGCCACTCGATCCCACCCGAGGGGACTGTGCCGGGGGCAAGCGAGAGGATGGTGCAGACTATGAGTGAGCGCATGGAAACTGATCGCGTGGGTGGAGGGAGATCTAGGTGAGGCAGGAGGAGTCGGAGACGCCCGGCTTGTGGAGGGTAACGGCTTCCCTGTAGGCCACTTCGTCGGGCGCGCTAGGCTATTCGCAATGGATTTGTTTGGCGCTTTCCCAGGGGGAGAGCACTTCACCATTAGAGCCGATATCCCGCTCGAGGCTGCAGGACTGGTAGGCGATCCTGTGGGCAGGGGGCCCGGAGGTGTTGCAGACGGAGATCAGGGAGCCGAAGCGTTAGGATGTGCCCATGCTCTACCCCCTGCTCCTGGCCTCTCTTGCACTCTCTACGGGCACAGGATCCGTGCCACCGCCGCTGGAGAAAGCACCCCAGAAGGTCGCCTGCATCGGCGACTCGATCACCTACGGAAGCAAGGTCGCGGCACGCGAGAAGAACCACTACCCCGCGCAGCTCGGCTATCTCCTGGGCCGTGACTTTGAAGTGCGAAACTTCGGGGTAGGAGGATCAACCCTACTCGGAGCAGCGGACAAACCCTACGTGAGGACAACAGCCTGGGAAGAGGTCCTGGCCTGGAAACCCGACATCGTCCTCATCGTTCTCGGAACAAACGACACATGCCAGAACGGTCAGCGTACAAACTGGGAACACGCAGCCGACCTGGAAGAGGATGCGCGGGCCATGGTGCAAACCCTGCGCGAAGACAACCAAGAAGTACGCATCCTTCTCTGCTCACCACCGCCCATGTTTCCGAATGCTTCGGGACTGGCGCCCGAGCGACAGGCCGACCTTGCAGAGCGCGCGCCGCGCCTGGAGCAGATTGGCCCAGCCCTGCAGCAGGTCGCCCGCGGTAAGGAGGCGATCGAGTACCACGATCTCGCGCGTGTGTTCACAGCCAATGAAACCGTGGATGGGGTTCACACCTCGCCGTTCGGTGCAAGGGCCTTGGCGCAGCGACTCGCTGGAGCGATCCTCGCCAAGCGGAGCAAGAACCTCCCCTCATCAGGCAAGACCGTCCTGGGCGGAGAGCTTGAGACGAACCTCCTCAATGTCACAACGAGCGACTATCACGGATTTGAGCGCGTGGACTTCAATCTGCCTCGGTCAGGGGCTGCCTGCATCCTTGTCGCCCCCCACCAGGGACTGCGCGGTCGCCCGTGGCTGTGGCGCATGCGGTTCTTTGGGCATGAGCCGGCCCTCGAACTGGAGCTCCTCGATCGCGGCATGTACCTGGCGTACGTAGACGTGGCCGGCCTCTATGGAAGCCCCGAAGCACTCCAGCGCATGAGGGAGTTCTACGACCTCATGCGCCAGGACGGTGGCCCACGGCTCTCAGGTCGGCCTGTTCTGATGGGGATGAGCCGGGGTGGCATGCCAGCTCTGCACTGGGCCACCGCCAACCCCAAGAAGACGGCTGGCTTATATGTGGACAACGGGGTCTTTGACCTCTCCACCTGGCCAGGGGGAAAGGACGGACACCGCAGGGAGGCCGAGTGGGCTGAGGCCCTTGAGGCCTGGGGTTGGGATGAAGAGCAAGGCATGCGCCAGGGTGACCAACTGATCGCCAAGTCTCAGCGACCGGCGAAGGAGGGAGTGCCTCTGTTCGTCGCCGTGGGGCTGGCGGATGAGGTCGTTCCCCCGGCACGCAACAGCCTGCGTCTGGCGCTGGCCTGGGAGCGGCGCGGTGGCCCCGTCTACCGCTGGCCCAAGCCAGGAGCCAAGCACCACCCTCATGGCGTACACCCCCCCGCCTCCTTGCGCCGCTCGATCCTGACCGTACTGGGCCATTCGGCGATGCCCACCGTCCGGGCTGTGCCCTCCGCGGAGTACAGGGGCAGCGCAGCGGGCTGGGGCGGCGGAACCTGGTGGGACGAACTGGCCAAGTTGCAGACGCTTGGTCGTGAACACCCGGAGGCCACGGTGGTCTTCTTGGGGGATTCCATTACACAGTCTCTCTCGGGTGCTGGCGATCGCGTGGCTCACACCGAAGGAACCGGGCCCTTCCACCGCGACTTCGGCCCCTCCAAGGCGATCAACTTAGGGGTCAGCGGTGATCGCACGGAGCACCTCTTGTATCGCATTGAGCACGGCGCCTTGGCCTTCATGGATCCCAAGGTCATCGTTTTGCAGATCGGTGTGAACAACGTGGCGGCTGCAGGGCACACAGCACATGAAACCGTAGCAGGCATCAAGGCCGTGGTGGCCTCACTGCGCGAGCACGAACCCCAGGCCAAGGTCGTGGTCTGTGGTCCTTTCCCCGTAGGCGCCACACCTGATGATCCACGGCGCGTCTGCATCAATGCAATCCATGACCAGCTCAAGTCTCTCAACAAGGAAAAATCGGCTCTTTACGTAGATCTGCGCATGGCGTTCTTGGACGTCCGCCAAAGACCCAATGACAACATGGCCGGCGATGCTCTGCACATTACCCCTGCGGGCAAGGATGCTTGGCTCTCGGTTATCTACTTCTCGGTCATGGACCTGTTGAGCCGCTGATCAACTTTCCGGTCGATTCACGCAGGCACCTCCCTGAGCTGTAGGTCGGGTCGAAACTCCTTCGCCCAGTTCACTCCCCTGTGTCCTGATCTCTCGCCTGACGTGTAGGAATCACGCAAGTAGACCCGCCCCCTCTGGCGTGACCCACACCGCGGTTGAATGATGCGCCCATGAGATTCCCCCTGCCTTTACTCGTGTGCATCTCCTGCGCACCTCAACCCGCCCGCCCCCTCGCCCAACAAGCTCCCACAGAGCCCCAAGCGGCCTCCACTCCTGAGCCTCCCGAGTGGGGTGGATTCCGCGGCAACAACAGCACAGGAATCGCCATGGACGCCGAGCTACCGGACGTTCTCGACATGGAGACCAATCTCCTATGGCGAACCGAGATCCCCAAAGGCTACTCCTCGCCCACGATCTGTGGAGAGCAAGTGTTCATCACAGGGGCCGACAAAGAACAGCTCTTCACGCTTTGCCTTGACCGCAACGATGGTGAAGTTCAATGGCAAGCCAGCCTGCCATATGACGGCAAGCGACCCGGTGCGAACTCACCAGCTGCGCCTTCGCCGGTAACGGATGGGGAGCGGGTCTATTCCCTATTCCATCATGCTGGGCTGATTGCCTACGACATGGCCGGTCAGGAACTGTGGCGCAAGGATCTGGGCATCATCAACATCCCTCATGGTCTGGCCACTTCCCCACTGGTGCACGAAGGCCTGCTGATTCAGATGATCGATCAGGACACCGGGTCATTCCTGGTGGGCCTCGATGCCACGACAGGCGAGGAGCGTTGGCGCACGGAGCGCAACAACGTCACGCATTCCTACTCCACGCCGACCCTCTACACCCCCGCGGCGGGCGAGGCTCAGATCATCGTCTCGGGCTCATTCCAGATAGCAGGTTACTCGTTGCGTGATGGGTCGAAGCTGTGGTGGATCGATGGCGGAGCCTGGCAGACGAAAGCGGTCCCGGTGATCGATGGAGACCTCTGCATAGTCAACTCCTTCATGCTCCCTACTTCAGAAATGGGAGTCCCGAAGTTCAGTGGCACCTTTGAAGAGTTGCTCGAGCTGCGCGACGAAAACGGCAACGGTTTCCTGGATCGGGAAGAGTGGGACCACGAGCTCGTCCAGCAGATCTGGTTCATTCTGGACCTGGATGGGGACTTGCGCCTGGATTCAGCCGACTGGGACTATGCCTTGGCCACCACCCGCGCCCTTGGTGGGCTCTTCGCCATCCAGCTCGGTGGCACTGGCAACGTCACGGACACCCATGTCCGCTGGTTCGCGGACGACCGGCGCGGACTGCCGGACGTTCCCTCACCGCTCCTACTGGATGGGACCATCTACATGGTCAAGCGCGGGGGAATCTTTACCGCCCTGGAGGCGGCCACGGGAAAGGTCCTTCAGCGTGGACGGGTGGGTGAGTCCGACGCCTACTACGCGTCACCCGTAGCTGCGGGCAACCGCATCCTCCTGGCCAGCCAGTCCGGCCAACTCCTGCTCCTCGATGCCGATGAGGGCTGGGAAGAAGTCTCAGCAGGAAGCGTGGACGAAGAAGTCTGGTCTACTCCCGCCGTCGCAGGACAACACGTGGTCGTGCGCTCGCAGAGCGCCCTCTATTGCTTCGGTCCTGATCCCGGTTAGGAGATTCTTTTCCATATGCAAAGCGGAGAATGCTCGTGCGCCTGCTGGACCGTAAGACAATGATGGACGCATGAAGCGCGAAGACTCCAACGGGCGATGGGCTAAGGGTAATGGGGGCCGCACTTGGCCAACCTGGACTGTGCTGCTCTTGGTGAGCGCCGTGATGCTGGCCATATTCCTCGTGAGCATCTTGAGCCCGACGAGCGACGAGACCTTGGTAGCAATGGAGAACTTGCCCAGTGGTCCCATGACCTTGATGCTGGTCGTTCTGCCGAGCCAACTATTATTCCTTCTCGCCGCCATTGTCCCGGCACTGCTCTCGACCCGCCCTTGGAGCGAGCGGCTCGGCTTGAGGCGGCCTGCTATTTCCACGCGCACATGGCTCGCTCTCGCTTTAGCAACACCAGCCGTTCAGGTCTGCAGCGGCCTGTTCGCCAGCTTGTTCTTCGACCTGAACGAATCGTCGGCTCAGATGGAGTTGTTGGAACGGCTGTTGACGGGGCACGGGGGACTTGCCCTGGTTCTGATTGTCCTTTGCGCTGCCGTTCTTCCTGGATTCAGTGAAGAGCTCTTCTACCGCGGACTCATACGGGTGGGGCTCACACGCCGACATGGGTTTGCCTTGGCGATCCTCTTGCCCGCGTTGCTCTTCTCGTCCGCGCACCTGGACCCCACACCGCCGTACGCCATGCACGCTACCGGCGTGCTCCTCTTGGGAATCTGGTTTGGAATGATCGCCTGGTGGACCCGCTCAACGATTCCAGCAATCCTGGCCCACGTCACCAACAATGCATTCGCAATCCTCGTGCCCAACTTCATTGGCGAGGACTTGGGGTCCATCGCCCTCAATACTCCGGAGTCCATTTCCCCGGCCGTTGTGGTCGTCACGGCGGCCTATGGCCTGAGCTTCGTCCTCCTGGTCCTGGGGTTGTTGCGCTTGAGACGGGAGCGAGCCGAGACCTGAGTCGGCCCAACGGGAGTCCATGCCTGCACCCCTACCCCGCTTCGCCGCCCTCGCCTACTGCCTCCCAGCCCTGGGGCTGGCGCTGCTGGTACTCCCCCTGCAGCTGGCTGCGCCCCACTTCTACCAGGAGGTGCACGGCCTCGACCTCACCGCCCTGGCGATCATCGTTCTGACGGTACGACTGTTGGACGTGCTGTTGGCTCCCGTGGTCGGATTGGTTTCGGATCGATTGCGCACCCGATTCGGGCGTCGACGCCCCCTCTTGGTACTGCTCGTGATACCACTCGCCGGGGGTGCGGCCATGGCCATGGATCCCGTTCCGGGGGCAGGCATGGTGTGGTTCACACTGGCGTTCTCCTTGGCGTTGATTCTCACCACGGCCGTGGCGGTGAATCACGAAGCACTGGGACTCGATCTTATAGGTGGCTACGACCGGCGCACGCGCGTCTGGGCCCTTCGGGATGGATGCTTCCTACTGGCGGCACTCATCCTTGTGCTCACGTGGAATCCACTTGCCCCCATGGCACGTGGCTGGCTCAGTTCATGGGTACCCCTAGCTATTCCCTTCACCGTTGTTTCCATTTTCTTGTGCGTGCGTGCTCTGCCGGAGAACCGTCACGCTCAGGAAGAGGACCGCTCCCCCTCTACCATCGGTCAAGACCTGAAAGCTGCAATGCAGAGCCGCACCTTCCTCTCCCTCTGTGGTGTGCATTCTCTGGCCATCGCCGGCCTGGCCTTTCAGTTGACTCTTGCGCCTGCTTACCTTGATGAAGTCGTGCGGCTGAATGGAGAGGATGCTCTGCCCATGGCACTGGGCTGCGCTCTGGCCGGGTTGATCGTCTGGTCACTGATGGCTCCGAGATGGGAAAAACTGACGGGCTTGCGGGTGGCGCTATCAATCTGGATCACAGCGCATGCGGGGTGGTGGTACTTGGAAGTGGGCGACCAGAGGGGACTCCTTCAACTTGCAGGCCTTTCAGGATTTGCATCAGGCGGAGTGCTATGCATGTCCTCTGCCCTCTTCGCGGATACTCCCGCCTTGGTGCGCCGGGCCCATGGTCATCGATTGGAGGGTCTGCACTCGGGCCTTTGGATGGGCACACGCAAGGTGCCAGCCATGGCGGCAGCCGCGTTGACGCTGTGGGCCCTCCAGCGAATCGGGGGCGGCAGCGAAGAGGCGGCGACAGATGCGGGCCGGAAGATCTTACGCACCCTTTTCTCCTCGGGACCCGCCGCTCTTGGAGCCCTTGCATTGGCCGCGACGTATGCCGTGCGCTTGAATCGGCGCCTGGTACGCAGTCTCGGCACTACTCTAGGCGACTGACTCCCAGCTCGAAAGCCACGCACGTTCAAGCGCGTGGAGTTGAGGGCCCTATGATCTTGCCCTCGATCAACCTCGGGCTTCCTCATGAACTCACGACTCCTTCTCCCCCTTGCCCTCCTCACCATCGCTGGTGGTTTCCTTTTGCTCCTCGATGGAGGCGAGCCACCCGAGACAAACCTATCCAACCCCAGCCGGGGTAGTGGTCAGGAAGAGCCTCTTGTGATTCTGGATGGAGGCGACCAGGACCTCGAGGCCCCGGCTGCCCTCGTCCAAGCTGAGAGCACGAGTGATCGGGTACTGGCACCTGACCTCGAAACGCCCGGAGGCACAGAGCCAGCGGATGAGGAAATCGAACCGCACAGTTTCTACGGACGAGTGGTAGACCTCTCCGGCCGCGCCGTTGAGGGCGCCCGCGTGTGGCTGAACCAAACGTCGGAGGGATTCCCCTTCGCTACGTTCGGTGGACGTCAAGAAGTAGATGATGCTGTTCTGACCGATGCCAAGGGTCAATTCAGATTGGACGCTCCGAAGCGGACAGATCTGACTCTTCGCGCCCGAGCCAGCAATTTTGCTCCGTTCTCACAGGACGGCTTGCCCCTGCCCAAAGACGGCAACCTGGGCGATGTCGTACTGCAGCCCGGCACCATTTTGGCTGGCAGGGTATTGAGCGACCTGGGTCAACCCCTGGAGGGCGCTCAGCTACGAGTCCAAGCCCAACAGAGCCAAGGGGGGATGACCATCGTCGTCGCCTCGGACAGGGCGGGACCCGTCGATGCGACGACCGACGCAACGGGGCAGTTCGTCCTGGATGAGCTGGCCCCCGGCCCATACCTGATAAGCGTCCACCACTCCCTGCACCCCAATAAGGAGGTCAACGGACAGTGCGACGAGCCCGGAAGCCAGCCAGGGGAGCTGACCATTCAACTCGACCCCGGTGGATCTGCCAGCGGTCTGGTGCACGGCTGGAATCCTACCGATGAAGACTCCTATGAGGTCCAAGCGCAGCCTGTCGGGGATGACTTCATCGGACGCGTAAAGGGCATTCGCAGGGGGCAGATCACGAGCCGCAATTCCACCACGGGAGTGTTCGAAGTGTCAGGCCTGCGCCTGTCCAAGTCCTACAACTTCCTGGTTGTTCGCAAAGGAGACGCCTTCTTCACCCAAGAAGACGCGGCAAGTGTTGCTGGCCGCGCCGGGGACCATGGCCTGGTGCTTGAGTTGACCTCCAGTGCAGGCATTGAGTTTCATGTGGTCAACGCCAGTACAGGTGCGCCTATCGAGGAGTTCACGGCTTCCGCAGGCCGGTTCCAATTGAAGCCACTAGAGGATGAGGATGGAAAAGCCCTCGGGCGCCACCCCGATGGCCGTGCATCATTCGCCGAGGTCAAATCCGATGGGACTCACACCACCCTGGAGATCGCGGCCGCTGGCTTTGAGCACTTCAGGGATGAACGGGTGCAGATCAACCCTGGTGCCATGCAGGACCTGGGCACCATTCGCTTGAGGCCGGTACCGGTTCTGCGCGTGAAGGTCTTGGACGCCCTCAGTGGGAATCCCGTAGCCAAGGCACGCGTGCGACTCGTTGACGCTCCACTCGAACGGCAGCAGGTGATGGTCATAAGTCAAGGTGGCCCCATGGGAGGTCGTCAGAAATCGGTCGTCACCAATAGCGAAGGCAAAGCCGAGTTGACGACCAGTCCCGGTAAGCCCATGACTCTTCGGGTGACCCACGACGACTACGCGACGTATGACCTTCCCCAGCCCGCGAATGTGGCTGAGGAGTTGGAGATCCGCCTGATGGTAGGAGGAGAAGTGAGGGTCACAGCCCGAGACTCATCGGGTGAACCCATGGCCAACACAAAAATCGGCCACCGCACTCCGGAAGGTAGCGACGACGGCACAAGTAGGACAAACGACCAGGGCGTTCGCACTTTCAAGCATCTCAGCCCGGGCTCTCACTACTTCCGTATAGAGGACTCGACAGAACCATCCGGCTTCATGATGTTTACTGGCTTGGACGATGATTTCCTCGATAAAGATTGGGGGCGGATCGAGGTAGGAATCAACACGAGCCACGAGCTTGAACTGGCGGGTGCCGCGCGCGGTCATTTGCGTGGCCGACTGACCGTCCGAGGACGCCCTCTGGCCAATGCAGGCGTGAGCTTGACCCCTTGGACTGAAAAAGATGAGCCCATGTCACACCTGATGCCGTTCAGCTCCAACCCGGAGCAGACAGACTCCACCGGCGCCTATGAGTTGAAGGACCGCAAAGTTGGAGAGTACAAGCTCACCGTGAATCATCCGGAACGTTGGATGGAGACGGTCCTCCGCGTCACACTCAATGAGGGTGACACCGAGTTCAACTACGACCTCAGTGACACGGTTCTCGAGGGGAGAGTGGTGGACACGGCGGGCAATGGAATCGCCGGTGCCGCACTCCGACCAGAGATCTCAAGACCCGGCGGGGGATCGCGCTCTGTGATGATGTTCTCCGCATCCGTTTCAGGGGGCACCGGCGGCGGCGGCACGAGTGTCATCAGTATTGGTGGTCCAGACTCCCGTACGGTCTCCAATGAGGATGGCTCCTTCCGTCTGCACGGCGTCCGACCGGATGTAGACCTGACCTTGAAGGTCACATCTGACGGCTATCAACCGGCAGACATTGAAATCGAGGAGCTCAATCCCGATGAGGTCCGGACGGGGATCGAGGTTGCGCTCGAGGTCGGCTCCACACTCTCGATCCAGGTTGTTGGATCGGACGGCAATCCCGGTCAGTTCGGCTCGGTGAGATTGGAGCGCCTGGATGGCGGAGATGACGGAAAGGGAGATGGAGCGACGCGCGGCTCCGGTTTCCAAAACGGGAGTGTCGAGGTGCAGGGAATGGCGCCAGGGCGCTGGAATCTGATAACCACCTTGTACGCGATACCGTCTGGCCCCGGTGGTGAGATGCCCGACCCCGCGGTAGACACACGGGAGATCGTTGTCGTGGAAGGTGAACCGTTGGAGGTCGAGGTCCAGTTCTGAGCGCAGCCCCACGCCGGGCCTTGGCGAAGAAG
>MPMD02385649.1_pt1 | contig 23909 bp, 19 predicted proteins | sample 1617291 | NCBI WGS metagenome assembly MPMD02 (sample SAMN05944810, study PRJNA350692) | marine metagenome | biome: marine; feature: ODZ; material: water; isolation source: 120 m water sample filtered on 30 um supor filter | place: Pacific Ocean | collected 2012-04-09 | depth 120m m | reverse complement strand
GGAAGTGGTGGATCATGCGAACAGCAAACAACTGGCAGAGATGCTTGCCGCAACTGAGCGAGACGTTCCCGCGGTTCCCGAACCGCCACTGGAACTGGAAAACAGAGCCGATCGTTTTGAGATCTATGCCATACTCCTTTGGCCGCTTGAGGAGGTGATGCAGAATTCCAAAAGTCACCCGGAGGGAGACGCGCTCTATCACAGTTTGCAGGTCTATGAGCAGGCACGGGATCAATTTCCTTACGATGAGGAGTTTTTGCTTGCCGCCCTGTTGCACGATGTCGGTAAAGCTATCGATCCGAATGACCCGGTCGGTGCCACCCTGGTGGCCCTTGAAGGCTGGATTACCGAGCGGACCGCCTGGTTTATCGAACACCAGTTCCAGGCCGCCGCTTATCTTGATCACGAACTTGGCGCCCGGGCCCGCAAGCGGCTAGAGGCCTCTGCCGATTTTGAACAATTATTGTCTCTGGTGCAGTGCGATCGAGCGGGGCGGGAACAGGGTGTTACGGTACCGGACGTTAGCGAGGTCCTTGTCCAAGTCCGAGATTTGGCAGCTTCGTTTGATGGTGACGCAGCGACGGAGGGCGAGCAGAACGAATGAACGTTCTTCAACTCAGAAAACAACTTGCTGCTCGTCCGGAGTTGCCTGAAATTTCTGGAATTGTGGTTCGCAATTATGCCGGGCGGGGTGACATTTCACGATGGAGCGACCTGTTGGATGCGGCATTCACTGCGGCCCAACCACCGGTCCGCCACATGGGTGGAAGTGAATTTTCTCAGCAGTTCCAGGGATCACCCTGGTGGTCTGCAAAGCGAATGTGGTTTGCCGAAACGAATAACACATTGCAGCCGGTCGGAACGGTCACCTTGGGGCTCCGCCAGGGGAAAACGAGAACATCACCGGCAGTTCACTGGCTCGCAGTGCTTCCCTCCTGGCGGAGATTGGGTGTTGCTCGGCTACTGATGGCGCACTTGGAGCAGTCTTGCTGGGACGCGGGGTTTCGACAGGTTGATCTTGAAACCCACCGTGGCTGGCGAGCCGCGAAAAAATTCTATCAAACGCTCGGTTATAGAAACACCTTGCGGTCCTCGACGCGAACCAAACCGGACGCAAGCAAGCGGATCGCTTCGGGATAGGCTTCGCATTCCGCTTCGAACACCCGCTTGGCAAGGGATTCAGCCGTGTCATCCGCCTCGACCGGAACAACGCGCTGCAGCAGGATGGGACCGTGGTCGTATTCGTTATCCACGAAATGGACAGTGCATCCACTCACCTTGACTCCGTAGGCAAGGACCGCCCGATGAACGTGGAGGCCGAAAAATCCCTTTCCGGAAAACGCAGGAATCAATGCCGGATGGATATTGACCACCCGGTTTGTGAAATCGGATGGGATGAGGACATGTTTGAGAAAACCGCCCATGAGGACGTAATCGACTCCGGCGTTGCGACACGGCGTAAAGATCTGATCGCTAAACGCTTCCGCACTCACGCACGCCTTGCGGCAGACGACTTTGGTAGGAATCTGTGCCGCCTCGGCATACGCGAGTCCGCTCGATTCAGGATTGCTGGAAATGACCAACTCAAAATTGATATCGAGTTCCCCCGCGGACTTCTTTTGGAGAAAATTGCGGAGTGTCGTGCCACCGCCGGAGATCAAAACAGCCGCATTCATCAGTTGCTCACGGTAAGAAAGAGAGTGAAATCGTGATCGCCAACTTGCAAATCGACCCCCTCGGCCGATTTGAGCGGTTCAAAAACAAGTTCGCGACTGAGAGTTTCGTTTCGGAGATACTCCCTATTTTCTTCGATGGCCTCAACGAGATCGTCCGATTCCGTAACGATTGCCAGCTTGATTCGGTCGGTGAATTCACAGCCAAGTTCTTTGCGCCGATCTTGAATGTGTCGTACCAAATCGCGAACCAGGCCTTCGCGAAGTAGTGCGTCTGTGATTTCTGTTGCCAGGACAACGACGCAACGGGTTCCTTCCGCTGCTGCCCAGCCTTCCTTTGCCTGCAGTCGCACCTGAATATCCTCGGAGGTAAACTCGAGCGTATCGGTGCCGATTTCCAAACAGACTTTGCCATCCGCCTCAAGCGACGCAAGCAACTTGCCGCCATCGGCCTCTTGTAGTGCCTGTTTGACGCTGGGCATCAGTTTTCCGACGCGCGGGCCGAGCCGTTTAAAATCGGGCTGCACCTGATAGGTGATATAACGTGCGGCATCTTCGGTGAACTCGACTTCTTTGACATTCAGTTCGGTACGGATCAATTCCGAGTGCGATTCGAGCCACCCGCGATGTGTTTGGTCGGCCAGAATGACCTCGACTTTGGAGAGCGGCTGACGCACTTTTAATTTAGCATCCATCCGTGCACTGCGGCCGAGCGAGGCAATTTCCCGGAGCAACGCCATCTGATCCGACAAGGTTTGGTCCATCTGCAAAGGATCCGCTTCGGGATAGTCGCAGAGATGGACACTCTGCTTGGTGCGATCACCAAAGGGCCCGCTGAGATTTTGCCAGATCGCTTCCGCAAGAAATGGAATGAAGGGCGCTACCAATTTGCTGGTCGTCAGCAAACACTCGTAGAGTGTCCAATAGGCGTCCGTTTTATCGACGGCAGTTTTGTCACCACTCCAAAAACGATCACGACTGCGACGCACATACCAGTTGCTCAATGCGTCAACAAATGCGGTGAGGTGACCGCACGCGGCATAGTTGTCGTACCGGTCCATGGTTCGGGTTACATCGTCAATGGTCTGGTGCAATTCACTCAGAATCCACCGATCGAGTTCGCATCGCTCCGAGACGGGCCTGTGGGAGCAAGCCACTGATAGTTGTTTCGAATCGAGTTGATCAACAGCGTCCGATAAGTTCTCCGAGGGATCAAAACCATCGATGTTGCTGTAGATAATAAAGAAACTATAAACATTCCAGAGTCGCAACAAAAACTCCGGAATGCTCTCCTTGATTGCCTGTTCGCTGTAGCGAATGGATGTCCAAGGGGGCTGGTTGGCGAAGAAGTACCAGCGGAGTGCATCCGCACCATAATGATCGAAAATGGTGTCCGGTTCGCGGTAATTTCGCTTGCTTTTGGACATTTTTGCACCGTCCTCGCCAAGCATCAAGCCGAGAACAATGCAATTGCGGAAGGGATGCGGAAATGGATACTCCTCCCCGTTGTTTTCTTCGGTATCGTCAAAGAGCAACGTGCTGATTGCGAGCAAACTGTAGAACCAGCCGCGGGTTTGATCGATTGCCTCGCTGATAAAATCAGCTGGAAACTGCTCCTTAAATTGTTCCTTTCCCTCTTGGGGATAGCCCCACTGCGCAAACGGCATGGCACCCGAGTCGAACCAGCAGTCAATCACTTCGCTCACCCGCTGCATCCGTCCGGCAGGATCAAAGGGCGAATCGTATTCGATAGCGTCGATGTACGGCTTGTGGACCTTGAGATCTTCCGGGAGTTGCGGGTTGGCCTGCTTGGCTTTTTCCCACACCTCGGTCCCACTCAAGCCGGGTTTGGCAAGCAATTCCTTGTAGCTGCCGATTCCTTCCATCTTTCCAGACCGATCGCATACCCAGATTGGCAGCGGGGTCCCCCAATACCGCTCGCGGGAGAGTGCCCAGTCGACGTTCGACTCCAGAAAATTTCCAAAGCGACCATCTCGGATGTGCTCCGGGAGCCAGCCGATCCGGCTGTTGTTCTCGAGCATTTTGTCTTTGAATTGCGTCGTTCGTATGAACCAGCTTTTTCGGGGGTACTGGATCAACGGATCCTCATCCGCCCGCCAGCAGAATGGATAGTCATGGACATAGTTCTCACGGTGAAAGAGCAATCCCCGATCACGAAGCGATCGAATGATGTCCCGATCGGCATCTTTGACCCATTGTCCTTCGTAATCGGCAGCTTGGCCGTTAAAGGTCCCATCGGGATTGACGGCATTGATCAATGGAGGCCCATCCTCGCCGGAAAATCGGGATTGTTCTGCCACAAGCACCTCATAGTCCACTTCCCCAAATGCGGGCGCCTGATGAACGATGCCTGTACCGCTATCGGTGGTAACAAAATCGGCTGCCACAGTCCGCCAGGCGATCGCCTGGCGACCGCCCTCACATAGACCGGCCTCGCGATTTCCGTCGTGTTTATAGAAATAGTCAAAGGGTGGTACATAGCGCCGCCCGATGAGTTCGGAGCCTCGACATGTTGAAAGAACTTCGAATTTGCATTTACCTTTGGTTGCGATTGCCTCGACGAGAGCAGCGGCCAGAATGAGCGTTGAGCCGGTTTCGTCATCGCGGACAAAAGCATATTCCAGATCGGGATGTACTGCCGCAAATTGATTGCTGGGCAAAGTCCATGGGGTTGTTGTCCAAACCAGCAGAGACGTGTCGGGCTCATCAACGAGCGGGAAGCGGACATACACACTTGGATCTGAAACTTCGCGATAACCCTGGCCGACTTCACCGCTGGAAAGAGCGGTTCCACCTTGCGGCCACCACCAGACGATTTTGTGTCCCCGGTAGAGCAGGTCCCGATCAAAAAGTGTCTTCAGTGCCCACCAGACACTTTCGACATAACGCTGGTGGTAGGTGACGTAGGCATCATCGGTATGGATCCAGAACCCGAGTCGCTCGGTAAGACGCTGCCACTCCTGCATATAGCGCCAGACGCTTTCCTGACACCTGTGAATAAAAGGCTCGATACCATAACGTTCGATTTCTTCCTTAGAGTGGATCCCGAGTTCCTTGCAAACTTCCACCTCCACCGGAAGGCCGTGGGTATCCCACCCGGCTTTTCGTTCACAGAATTCGCCGCGCATTGTGCGATAGCGAGGAAAGAGATCTTTGATAGCTCGGGTCAGGCAGTGACCGGGATGCGGCATCCCGTTCGCCGTGGGAGGGCCTTCAAAAAAGACAAATCGTTTGGCTCCCTCGCGTTCCTCAAGCGATTTCTCGTAGATCCTATTCTCTTTCCAGAAATGCCCGATATGATTTTCCAGCGTTGGGAAATCGACCGGTCCTTCAACAGGCTCAAACATGGTTCTCCAAGCCGACAACCGGATGGTTGCCGTGGTGGCGGCTGATCGAATGCAACTGCCGGATTATGGCCTCTTCCCGAGGGACTGGGGGTGTGGGTAATCAACTCCGCGAAACATCTAGTAGGGCATCATCTTTCGAATGACTGCCTTTAACATGATCGGAGTGGCTCTTTAGCTATCAAACTATTTATTGGGATCTTCCTTAGGTTTGTTGGTTTCGAAGGGATCTATCGTATCGTCAAAGTCTCCGTAGCCATCATCCTCCTCGTCCTCAAAGTCATCATCGAAATCGTCGTCGAAATCTTCTTCATCGAAGTCGTCGTCTTTTTCATCTTCTTCGATATCGAGGTCACACCAAGTCCCATTTTGTGCTTGAACACATGGTGCAATCTGATTTTTCGTTAATGGACTTTTTGTTGGACAAAGCGATGACAAAGAATTGAGTATGGTAGTTTGCATTCTGAAATTCCTCTCCAATTTCAAACCAGCATAGATATAAGTTGTTTCCAACATCCCAAAAATGACCAGTGGATATTCCCTCGCAAGAGCCCATAGGCTGGAGAGCATAACCAAGCCGGGCGGGCTTGCTGGGTCTGTTTAGGCACAATCGCACCTAAAGGAATAGTTTGAATACCGATGGCTGTTTGTCAAGCAATCCCCTCACCGACAGGATGTTTCTCAGGCTCGTTCTGGCCGGAACTCTGCCAATATTGGGGGTAAGAAGGCGAGTTTGATGCATTTGGCATCCCGCGCCCGACCCGCGAGAGAGATCCGGCAATTTATGGCCCCGCAATGACGGACAGAACGCAAAATGATGCCGGAGTAGCCTCGTTTTCCGAGAGAATGGGGCCACTGCCGGAGGGTCACGCTATTTCATGCATTTTTGCAGTTTGGGGGGTACAAAGGGATAATCTGCCGGTCGCCGGTGCGGCGCCGAAGCAAACAGCCTCAAATTACCGGTTTATTGAGTAAACAGGACCGGGATGCATTGACCGAGAGCCCTCATAGGGACCTCCTCGCCGCGTGCCACCAATGGTGGGTGTGGCCGTCACCGCCCACACCGGGGATTAAAATTAAATCACCCATCCATTGTATGATGGCGCCACGACTGTGCCAAACATTGAAGGTGACCCGGCACAGCCGCACCTAGCGGCCCCGGCCCTTTGTCGGCGGATGTTCGTCGATCATGAGCCGCTTCAAAACGGCTTTACCGTTCCCGTCAAGAGCGATCTGGGCCGAGAGCTTTTTTTCTCGGGCTGCCTCCTCATATTGCAATCCCTCGCCTTCCTGGACGAAATAGGACTCGATGCCAAACTTAATTTGATTCCAGCCCGAAATTTGGCCACGAAGGAATTTTCCAGTCGATGGCTTTTGAAAACTAAACTTGCTTGCCTCCCAATGTTTTTCGTCCGCTTCGGGTACGATCGTGACGTAGACAGTTCGGCCTTGGTCATTGTAGGAATTAAAATCTGGTATGTCTTCCGGTGAGATGCGACTAAAGTCATAGCTGAGAATTACGTAGTCGCCTCGAAACAGATCGCGCGGATCTACCGGCACGACACGCAAGAGGATCGTGTCGCCGGTTAACAGTGTTGCGAAGTGCATCATGATCATCGCTAATAAAACCACGACTTGAAACCCGACACCGGCCAACAGAAGGATCCTTTCGTTGCCTTTCAGCCGCCCGAATAGGACATCGAGTGACCCGAGCCCGGCGAGTTTTGAATCGGTTTGTTGAATCGCAGTATTAACCATGTTGTATTTTTCTTCGCTGTCTCCAATATAAGGCTGCCCCAAACAGAGCTCCGCCACAGAGGAAAAACATTAACGCTGCGCCCAACATGCCACCGAAATCACCGAAAAGGTCGACGTATCTCACCACGGTCCAGAGCAGAAAATACAGCACACCAGCAGCAAAAGGCACGACTCGGTCTTCTCGAAATCCCACACCCATTAGCCAGAACGCGAGAAAAATCATTGCGACATTCGCAACGATCGTCGGGAGCAGCATCTCGCCGATGAACACGTTCCAATACAGGAAGATGGCCATGAGCAGTACCAAACCCAACGGCAGGTATTGCCGCCGGTGATCACCGCGCTTAAATGCCGCCACCACACAGACGGTCGCCGCCGAGAGGATGGCAATTGCGACCGTTGCCATTAATAACGCAGTGCCTGAAAATGACCTTGATATATAGAGATCATTTGTCGTCAGTAGAGCATATTTGTTGAATTCGTAGAAACTTATAGTCAGCAGCGCGCCGGCCGCCAGCAGAACCCCGATCAGTCGATAAGGAATGGCAAAGCGAGAGCCTTTGGCGTGGTTCTCTGCAACGACGAGCATCAGTCCGCCCACTGCGCCAATGAAATAAACAGTCTCCCCCCCCGCACGCCAGGCAACGGGCTGGAGAATGACCCACCAGGTTATCACAGCGACATACAGGGTGACCGTGACGATGGAACTCTTACGATAGGCCCATATCAGACCGGGCAACGCCAATAGCGGAAGCGAGTATGCGGCGTTGGGGACAAAACCCCAACCTCCAAAAAACAACAATCTGAGATGGGCGAAACCGAGGATCTCCATTCCGCACCAAATGGCTAGCAGAGCGACGAGCAGCGTGTGCAGCAATAGAGTATCCAAACAAAGTGCAAAGGGCAGCACTCCCAGGGCCCACCACCAGACGCCGTTCGGGTAATGCGCGTTGATGTGAAAAATTTGGGCTACCAGAAAAATACCAATGCCGTAAAAAAGGCAGCCTAAGAAGAAGACCACTTCTGACAACAAAGTTGCGTGACGTCTGAAACGCAGAACGCAGGCAACGGTTTGCGTTCCGATGATCGTGCCGAAGACGATGAACAGCTTCAGTGAGGCTGGCATGGATCGCCAGTTGTAGCCAACCAACAACAACGCACTGAGTCCAACCATCAAGGCTGCGATGCCCATGAGTGTTACAAGTGCGATGGAGCGTTTGCGCTCGGCGAGCTCGACTTGTGTTTCGTAGAGATCGAGAATCGGAGCCGTCTGATCGGTGAATAGCAAACCGTGCGATTGCCAGTCATCGAGTTGACGAACGAGCCACGCGCGCTGCTTATCAGAAATGCCCCGTTTGGCCATGCCCTGGACTCCTGCCACCTCACCAACGAGTATGTGTGATCATGGTAGGTTCATTATGGACCATACCGAGAGCTAACCGCCAGTTCATTCTATGACAGTGCCGCGCTTTCGCCAAGCGGTGAAGATAACCCGGCACAGCTGCACACAGCACCAGTCATTGTTGTGCGACGACTAAGGCATCGAACTGTTCCGCGAAGCTCAATAATTCTGCCATACCATCCATATGTACATGGTGGCGACAGTAAAAGCGACAAGTAATACCCCCTGAATGCGGGTCGCCATCGGCCATCGTCACGGAAGAATACATATCGGATACATTGCCAATCGATCGGATAAAGAAAGAACCCGCACACAATCTCTGTCGTTTTTTTGCCGCGCCCTTTTGTGAGTACCACGATAAGCATTGGCACTACAAGATAGTTGGTAAGGAGTGTTTTTGCTCCGATTCCGATAGCCTTTATGATCGCCCAAGATACCTCTAGTGGCCCCAGGCGGGGCTTTCGCTACCGGTAGACAGGCAAGCGTCTCAAGCGGTCTCCGGATTCTCCCCGGGCTGAATATCGGCCGTTGTCGTTTTCCGCTTTGTTGGCGAGAGCGAATCGTCCGGCGGGTGGATCTGAAATGTTTCACCCCGAACACTTTCGGTCGCATTTGGTTCCTGGCCCAGTGGTGGATTGAATTGTTTTCCCTGGATCCGCGTGATGATTTTCGGGATTTCCCGACTATCCGGTTCGACGGCACGCCACTGTTCCAAAACCTCCTGGGCAGCATCGAACTGTTCGAGGGCAGCATACGTAAGGCTGAGCCAACGGAGGCAAAGAACATCACAGCACCCGGCGTCGAAGGCGGTCTGCAAGTAGGCGATAGCACCGCTCCAGTTTTCTTCACCTGCCAAACAGGCCCCACGTACTGCATTAGTAAATGCCTCGCGATGGGGCCATTCGGCACTCAGGCGTGCTGCTTGCTCGATGGCTTCTTTCCTTCGACCATGCCGCACGTGCAGATCAATCAATTGGTAGCGTATCCGATCCGAATGTGGTCGCTCCAGCAGCGTATTTTCAAGCAAGGCAAATGCCTCTTCCTGTTTATCTTGTAATTCCAGACTAACGCTCAAACAAGTTGTCGCAATATCCACGATGTTGGTCAGATGCCATGTGCCAAAATTGATTTGGCCATATTGTACCGCTGTTTGGTAAGACCTTGCGGCCAGATCAATCCGTTGCTGTTGTTGGAGATAATTGCCCATTGCACAGAGCAACTGCATATCGACAGGAAAATACTTCAGTGCTTCTATGCATAGATTGAGCTGCTGTTCCCTTAGTGCGAAGTTGTTGTCGTAGGAGGCGAGTTCGCCATAGTAGGACTCCAACATCTCAATGGAGCCAGCGGAGGCTGATTGGCGCGCTTGCTGAAAAGATAGTCGAGCTTCGTCCCATTCACCCAAATCAGCGAGTGCTTCAGCTCGAGCCAGAAGCATCTGGGTATCGGTGGCAGCGGCGGGAAGTGTTTTGTCATAGACGTGAATCACTCGCCGTGCCCTTTGAAGTTTCTGCGTGAGTTGCTTGGCCAAATCTGGACGATGAATTGATAAGTCAATGGTCTCACTTTGCAAACCACAGGCAGCCACTGCCAAATCGAGAGTTTCACGAACGCTGCTGGAGAAATGGAGTCCCGGATGTCTTGGAATGAGACGATGTTGGGCAACTTGGAGGCTGGCAAAACCGCCGGCTGCTGCTGGAGTGTGAATGAGTAGGCGATATGCTTTGGCAGCATCAGCAGCGGTATCGACAAATCCCCGCAAGTCCTCGGCCCCTTGTGCGGTAAGCGTCTCTCCCGCATCAAGACACAAAATCCAATCGCCAGTCGTTGCTTGCAGACACCTGTTCGGCGCGGAAGAAAAGTTATGATCCCAAGGGACCGTTAAGAAATGTGTCGCTAAAGCGGCGACATTGCCACCCCCAGGTCCACTCGCGTTGATGTCGGCAACGACAATCTCGTCGGCAATTTCACGGACGCTCTCCAGAGTGGTCGTGGCCATCTCCGCATCATCGGCCAAAACCATTGCAACACTCAGTCGCTTGCGTTGTCCCTCACCTGGATTCATCCATCGCCTCCTTGCCTGATTGGTTTTGGCATCAATGCCACCAATATCTTTCCAAAGTGTAGCCCGAAACGGCCAAAGGGAACAGACCGATTACGCGTGGATGCCACAGCGCCAGCGATGCAAAGCCGCCTGTTTTTACCTGCTGTGAGGATGCCAGAAATGATGGCACGCCCGGGACAGTGATTGCACTTTTACAAAGCAGCGAGGCTTTGGATGGCCGACTCTTCTCATCTGCCGACTTTTCTCATTTCAGGTGTGCTTTTCTCATTTCAGGTGTGCTTTTCTCATTTCAGGTGTGATAGTCGGCGTTTAGCCGCACATACTCTTCGGTGAGATCGGTTGTCCAGAATTGAGTCTCTGCCGAACCCTCCCCGAAGGTCAACTCAATCGACACATCACGATTGTCTCGGATCGATTGCGATACTTCGTCAACGGGAAAGGCAACCGGGCAAGATGCACTGAAGAGCAGATAGCCATTGAGCTTGAGTTCCATCTGGTGTGCGTCAAAAGGAACTCCCGCGTATCCTGCGGCAGAGATGATCCTTCCCCAGTTGGGGTCGGCCCCTGCAATGGCTGTTTTGACTAAGGGACTGTCGGCGATGGTACGAGCTATACTCCGCGCTGCCTGTTCATCGCGGCATCCCCGCACGGCGATGGTGATTAAATGGGTCGCTCCCTCCCCATCTGCAGGAATGGACCGCGCCAACTCAGCGCACACAGCACACACCCCATCCCGGAAGGCTGTGAGCATTTCGCCACCGGATACCTCTCTGTTTGCTGCTCCATTGGCGAGCAAAAGTACCGAATCGTTGGTGCTCATGTGCCCGTCGACATGGATGCAATTGAAAGTCTCCGCAACAACGCTTGCAAGTAGCGATTGCGCCACATCCGGAGCGATCGCTGCATCGGTCATGACGATCCCCAGCATGGTTGCCATCCGCGGCCCGATCATCGCCGCACCCTTTGCCAGGCCCGTGATCGTGATGTCCCTGCTAGATCCTGTCGGAACACGGCAGCTGGCCAATTTTGGCACGGTATCGGTGGTCATCATGCCCCGGGCAGCGGCCAGGAGCGCCTGTTCGTCACTTTTCAGTTGGCCTGCGGCCTCTGCGATGCCTCTGCCGATCACTTCCATGGGCAAAAAAACGCCGATGATCCCGGTCGACAGGACAAGTACCTGCTCTGCAGCGAGGCCACAGCTCTCTGCAAGAAGCTGACACATCTGTTTGGCATCGCCAAGGCCCCGCTCACCGGTACAGGCGTTGGCATTGCCGGAATTAATCACCACTGCACGAGTGTCGCGGTTTGGTGTTCGCGCCTGATCCAATGTCACCGGGGCCGCTCGGACAAGATTCTCGGTATAGACACCACATGCTGTTGCAGCCCGATCGGAAAGAATGATCGTCAAATCTTCTTTTTCAGGATTGCTCTTAATTCCGCAATGGATGCCGGAGAGCTGAAACCCCTCAGGAACAGACGGTTGTTTCTGGAGAGCAAATGTGTTGGTAGGCATGATCGTTGGCAGCGAATGTCGCGGCAGCAATATTAAAAAGAGGAGGACTAAAGGCCCATCGTTTCCGGATAGCCATACATGAGATTAAAATTCTGCACGGCCGCTCCCGCTGCCCCTTTGATCAAATTGTCCAGACAACTGATCGTCAGTATTCGATCGCGCACGATCCGGATTGTGATGTCGCAAAAGTTGGTGTCTGCCGCATCCTTCGTTGCTGGAAGATGCTCAACGATGCGGACGAAAGGATGCCCCTGATAGAATTTTCGATATTCAGCAAAAAGGGCCGCTTCATCGACGCTCCCCAGCGGGCGACTGTAGGTTGTTGTCAGAATACCACGGTCCATCGGCACCAGATGGGGAGTAAAAATGACTTGGACCGGTTCTCCCCCGGCCTTCGAAAGGATCAGTTCGATCTCAGGGGTATGGCGGTGGCGCCCGATATTGTACGCCGATAGGCTTTCGTTGCATTCCGGATAGTGGGTCATCAATTTTGGATTTCGACCCGCTCCGGAAATACCACTCTTGGAGTCGATGATAATATCATCCGTTGCGATGAGTTTGGCAGAAAGCAAAGGTGCGAGTGCCAGAATTGCCGAGGTCGGATAGCAGCCGGGATTTGCCACCAAGGCTGCTTGCCGGATGCGGTCACGGAAAAGCTCGGGCAATCCATAAACAACCTCGGGTAGTCGCTCGGGATCAGGATGGTCTTGGCCATACCATTCGGAATAGATGGCCGCATCGTCAAGTCGATAGTCTGCAGAAAAGTCAATCATCCGCAGGTCTTTTTCGAGAAATGAACCGGCAAGCGATGCTGTGACACCGTGTGGGAGACAACTAAAGACGCAGTCGGCCCGTTTGGCAATTTCGTCCGGAAGCAAATGTTCTAGCCCCAAGTCGAGTCGCCTGGAGAGTGATGGATGGATCGCCGAAATTGGCACGCCTTCCTCCTGCCGACTTGTCGCTGCCGTAATTTCGGCCTCGCTGTGGCGCAGTAACAGTTTGATAAGTTCCAGAGCGGTATATCCGGATGCACCGAGAATTGCCACGCGTGTCATGATGGAGCAGACCGTATCAAAATGAGGATCGGAACAAAAATCATCTCAGCAGGTGAATATACTAGGAGATCCATGGGCATGATCGTCGCTTTAGCGATTGCAATGGGAAGGGCAACGCATGAGTTAATTATATCGTTGGCACCTCACATGTCACCACAGCACGCGACCGATGAGGGGATTGAAAGAACGTGTGCATTTAGAGATTCCGAAGGTACAGGATCGCCTGGCTGATCTCAAAGATGGGGTCTTGCGCTTCTCGCCGTTCGATCGCAAGATATCCCCGGTAATCGTGTTCCTCGAGTGTTCCCAGCAGGGCCGGGAAATCGGCCGATCCTAGACACAATGCGACTTCGCCGCCTCTGCCTCTGGCAATGTCGCGCACCGCGTCACGGACGCGGACATAGAGAATGTTCTCCCCCAACTCGCGAACCGCCTCGGCCGGTGAAAAACCATTGACAATCAGGTTGCCGGGATTCAGTGTTGCACCAACGGAGGCTTGAGGGACGGCCGCAAGGAGTTTGGCTAATGCCGCACCACTCTCGCTTCCCGTTTCGGCAGCCAGCTGTGCGCCGTGGTGGTTTCCAAAATGACCCAGGTCACTGAGAACATCCAAAAGAGACTGCCAGCGATCGTTAGCATCGTCAACGTTCTCTGCATCCGGCGGATCGGGAATCTGCCCGATTTGATTCACAACCACAGAGGCACCAAGCGCGTAGGCCATCTTCATTGCTTCTTTGGTGGCTGCAACGCGGCGATCAAGATCTTCGAATTGATCGTAACCCCGCCTCGTGGGAAATGCGACGGCGCAGACTTTAAGGTTCAGGTCCTTGAGCATTTTGCGGAATTGGCGCAATCCCGTTTCAGATAAAGAAGCAGGCCTCAGTTCGGTGCGGGCGTCGATTTCAACCGCGTCGACTCCCATTCGGGAAGCTGTCTGCAGCGATTGCTTGAAAGTTTGACGAAGGCTAGCGGTCTGAACGCCTATTTTTAAAGTCAGCATGATCTTTTTTCTGTTCCTTCCTTGCTCGGCATTCTAACAATCTTTGCCAATCATCCCAGCGGTGGCCCGCTTTAGCCGTGGTCAAAAAAGGGATTCTGAGGAACGACGCATTGCCCGACATGTTCCTGAAAACTCTTCTGGAGAAACCGATATCCGACCGCTTTCGCAGAGCGGCCCCTTGGTCTACGCTGGTGGCTGCCAACCGTTTTCTTCGGAACTGGGGCTGTCTGCGAGAGAGGACCATTGAGCGTGATCCTGGTTGAAACGATTGCCGATCATCTTGAGTCGCTGGCGCCATCCGCGCTGGCTGCCGAGTGGGACAACGTGGGGTTGCTGGTCGGCTCCCGGGAATCGCCCGTTGCGCGGCTGATGACCTGTTTGACAATCACGGCCGAGACGGTGGCTGAGGCGATTGAGCAGCAAGCCGATTTGATTGTCGTACACCATCCCCTCCCCTTCAGACCGCTGAAGCGATTGACTCGCCAGAGCCCAGAAGGGCGTTACCTGCTCGATCTGATTGCAGAGAATATCGCAATTTATAGCGGTCATACGGCGTTCGATTCTGCAGCTACCGGCATCAACCAACGATTGGCCGAGGGGATTGGTTTGGAAAATATTGAACCCCTCGAGGCGATCGATACCGATGTGCGAGTTGGTGCGGGCCGCTGTGGCTCTCCTGCAGAGGAGACCACCAGTGCCGAGTTGGCGACACGCATAAAATCTTTTCTGGAAATAGAACATCTTCGGCTTGTCGGTCGCAGCGAACAGACGCTCAAGCGTGTCGCTGTCGCTTGCGGCAGTGCGGGTTCGTTTTTAGAGGCAGCCTGTGCCAAGGGCTGCGATGCGATTCTGACCGGCGAGACCAGTTTTCATACCTGCTTGGCGGCCGAAGCGGATGGTGTGGCTCTGTTTCTTACGGGACATTTCGCGAGCGAACGTTTTGCAATGCAGGAATTGGCAGCAGAGTTGGCGAACTCTTTCAGCGAGCTTGAGGTCTGGGCAAGTCGAGATGAAAAAGATCCTATACAACTCCTATAACGGGCCATGTAATGTGGCTGAGCGAAACACGGGACGACCATGAAATTTAACAAACATGCATTCATTACGTTTGGCATCCTGGGCGGCCTGGTGCTCGGTTTTGTGATCGGCCAATTGGTGTACAGTTTTGCTGCACCTGAGAGTCGCGATTTTACTGCCGGTGTCTTTAAGTTTATCGGCACCACATTTTTCATGAATCTGTTGAAGATGGTTCTGGTGCCACTCGTTCTCTCGAGTGTTGTTGTAGGGGTTGCTTCGATCGGGGACCCAGCTTCGCTCGGGAAAATTGGCGGCTTTACGCTTCTCTATTATTTCAGCACGATGCTGATTGCCGTGGTCATCGGCATTGCAGTTGTAAGCACCATTCGTCCTGGTGAAGGGATAGAACAAAATGTGATTACAGAGGGACAGGAAGCCTACGCATCGGAGGGTGCAACGAAGCGCAAGGCGATTGAAGATCGGGGCGAGGGTGGGCTATGGGGCGCGTTTGAAAATATCGCCCAGCAGATGATCCCCTCCAACCCGATTGGCGCAGCGGCCGACTTCAAAATATTGCCGCTCATCACCTTTGGGATTCTTTTGGGGGTCGTACTCACGGTGATTGGCGAGGTGGGCCGTCCGCTATTAGCGGTGTTTGAGGCCATTTTTGCCGCCATGATGCGGTTGGTCGATTGGATTCTCTGGCTGGCTCCCCTGGGGGTGATGTTTCTGGTCGCCTATACCGTGGCGAATCTGGGAAGCCAGCAGCTTATCGGTCCTTTGGTGCTCTACATGCTAACGGTCTTTATCGGCTTGGCATTCCATGGATTTGTAGTGTTGCCACTCGTGTTATGGATCTTTGGGAGAGCCAATCCATTTCGTTACGCCTCCCAGATTCGACAGGCGCTGATGACTGCGTTCGGCACCGATTCTTCAAGTGCCACGCTGCCGGTCACCATCGAAGAGGCAAAAACATACGGGGGTGTTTCAAAACGGGCAGCGGGCTTTGTGTTGCCGCTTGGAGCGACGATCAATATGGATGACACCGCTCTTTACGAAGCAGTAGCGGTCATTTTTCTCTTTCAGTGCTATGGCATCCCTCTCGGTCCGACGGAACTGGCGATCATTGCGTTTACAGCGACGCTTGCCGCGATTGGAGCCGCAGGGATTCCCTCCGCAGGCCTTGTAACGATGGTGATCGTTGTGCAGGCAGTCAATGCATCCCTTGGCAGCGGGACCCCGCACTTGCCGCTGGCGGCTGTCGGTGTGATCCTGGGCGTCGATCGGATTCTCGATATGTGCCGCACCACGGTGAACGTCTGGGGAGATGCTGTCGGTGCGAAGATCATCACGCGGATTGCACCGGACGTGTAGGGCTGCCTCTCCCGTGTCCAAGTTTGCGGGCGTCTATTCCCGGATTACATCGTGGATGGTTCCGTCCGAGGGGATCATCGGCAGGACGTGGGCCTGGTAGGGAACCTCAACGTCGAGTACGAAAGGGCCCGGGTATTGGATCATCTCTTCGAGTGCCCCGGTGAGGTCACTTTTCTTACTGACACTTGCCGCGCCACAGCCGTACCCCTTGGCGATCGTGACGTAATCGGGATATCGTTTTTGTGCAAATGGACCTTTTCCATCTCCGAGAGCCTCAGCATCGTCAATCGGACCGAGGTACGTGTGGGCCCGATTGCCGTCCATGAACCGGTCTTCCCATTGCACCACCATGCCAAGATGCTGGTTATTGAGCAGGAGGACTTTGACCGGAATCGATTCACAGTAACAGGTTGCCAATTCCTGAATATTCATTTGAAAACTGCCGTCGCCGTCAATATCGACGACCAGCTTTTCGGGGTGTGCTACCTGAGCTCCCATCGCTGCGGGAAGCCCGAATCCCATCGTCCCGAGGCCCGAACTACAGAGCCAGGTTCGTGGCTGCCTGAATTTATAAAATTGCGATGCCCACATCTGATGCTGCCCGACACCGACAGAGATAATCGTTTCACGATCTTGCGTCAGTTTCCAGAGTTCAGTGATTGCATGCTGCTGCAAGATTCCCTCAAAGTCGGGGTCGTAATGAAAAGGATCGGCCCGCTTCCAGTCCTGACATTGCGCGAGCCAGTCGGAGTGCTCTGTATGTGGCTTGAGAATCTTATTCAGCTCTCTCAGTGCGTAGCGGGCATCACTGATGATCGGGATATGCGCGAGCTTATTTTTGTTCAGCTCAGAGGCATCAATGTCGATATGGATGATTTTTGCCTGTTTGGCAAATTCCGAGAGTTTACCGGTAACACGATCATCAAAACGGACGCCGACAGCAATCACAAGATCGGCTTCGTCGATGGCCCGATTTGCGTAGATGCTCCCGTGCATTCCGATCATATCAAGCGAGAGTGGGTCCTCACTCGGTATCGCACCGAGCCCCATAAGAGTCATCGCCACAGGAATCTGACTCTGCTGCACCAACTGGCGAAGCTCTTCACTGGCCCCGGATGCGATGATGCCTCCACCGGCATAGATGATCGGTCTCCGCGCCATTTTGATCGCTGCGGCAACCTGACGAATTTGTTCTGGTCGAGCATGATTCGGTTTTCCAAACCGATACCCGGGCAAATCCATTGCCGCGTCCCAATCGGGTAGGACTTTTGCAATTTGCACATTTTTTGGAACATCAATGAGTACTGGTCCCGGCCGACCGGTACTGGCGATGTGAAAGGCCTCGTTGATCACCCGGGGGATATCTTCGACATTCGTGATCAGATAATGGTGTTTGGTAATTCCACGGCAGACCTCCACAATCGGAGTCTCCTGAAAAGCATCGCTGCCGATCACGGCGGTTCCGACCTGCCCCGTGATGGCGATGAGGGGGATGCTGTCGAGTTTTGCATCGGCAATGGCGGTGACGAGGTTCGTCGCTCCCGGCCCACTCGTTGCCATACAGATCCCAACGCGTCCCGTTGAACGGGCATACCCCTGAGCGGCGAATCCTCCTCCCTGTTCGTGCCTGGGTAAAATCGTGCGCAAAGAATCGCGGTGGCGACGGAGCGCTTGGTGCAAAGGCATGCTCGCACCGCCAGGATAGGCAAAAACGACATCCACATCGTGGTGCAGAAGACATTGGACAATCGCATCGGCGCCGAGGATGGGCAGGTTCTCCGTTTTTTTCGTACTGGCAGTTTTCACTTCCAACTCCTGAAATTGGCAACTATCCAAAGACACTATCTACCAGACTGACTTATGTACGTGCTTGAGGTGAATAGCGTTTGAGGGTGATGGTTTTTCTGAATCCAGGATACGTCCTCGGGCGATAGGGATCAAGTTTCTCGGTGCGGGATTATCGGAGTGTTCTCCAGGAGGACCGCTTCGGGAACGTTTAATAGTCCGGAAGCAGCGTTCGTAGAAACTGGCCGGTATGATTATTTGGCATACGGGCAATTTCCTCCGGGGTCCCGGTTGCCACAACCTCTCCCCCTGCCGCCCCGCCTTCGGGCCCAAGGTCGATGATCCAGTCCGCCGTTTTGATCACCTCTAGATTGTGTTCGATGACGAGTACGGTATTGCCTTGTTCCACTAAAAGGTCGAGGACTGCCAGCAAACGTCGCACATCGTCAAAATGCAGTCCGGTGGTCGGCTCATCGAGGATATAAAAAGTGTGGTCGCCTCCGGTGCGTGCCAGTTCGGTAGCCAATTTTATCCGCTGCGCTTCGCCTCCCGAAAGCGTTGTCGAAGGCTGTCCGAGAGTCAGGTACCCGAGTCCCACCTGCTTGAGATACTGGAGTGTTCGTTGGATTGGCGGAAAATTTTCAAAGAAATCAACGGCCGCTTCGATTTGCAGATTCAGAACATCAGCAATCGAAAGATTCCGATACTGTATTTCCAAAGTCTGCCGATTGAATCGACTCCCTTGGCAATCACTACAGGTGACATGCAGATCGGGAAGAAACGTCATGTCTATTTTACGCTCTCCCTGGCCCTGACAGGTTTCGCAGCGGCCCCCTTTGACATTAAAGCTGAATCGTCCGGCTCCAAACCCCCGCGCTCGGGCAGTTTTTGTGCCAGCGAACACCTTGCGAATTTCGTCAAAGATTCCGGTGTAGGTTGCCGGATTGCTACGCGGGGTGCGACCGATGGGTGATTGATCGATCATGATCAGTTTTTTGATTTCCCCGATTCCGCGAAGTCCCCGGTGGGGTCCCGGTTTCGGGCCGCCCCCCCCAAGACGCCGCGTCACCGCCCGCGCTAATGTTTCATTGATCAGCGAACTCTTGCCCGAGCCACTTACGCCAGTAACGCATATGAGCGTGCTAAGAGGGAAGCGGACATCAACACTCTTGAGATTGTTGGTTGCAGCCTCCAAGAGTTCCAGCGAGTGACTTTTTGTCACGCTGCGGCGCTTTTCCGGAATGGGAATTTCCAGACGATGCGCCAAATACTGACCGGTGAGAGAATCGCATTGATCGCGAATATTTTCCGGCGTACCGGTAGCGACAATGGTCCCCCCGTTATCTCCTGCTCCCGGCCCCATGTCGATGAGGAAATCGCTCGCCAGCATCATAGCCTCATCGTGTTCCACTACCAAAACAGAATTTCGCTGTTGCTGCAATTCGCGCAACGCATCAATGAGACATTGATTGTCGCGAGGATGGAGACCAATGGAGGGTTCATCCAAAAGGTAGCAAACGCCAACGAGTCCAGAACCAATACTCGTGGCGAGTCGTACCCGCTGCAATTCACCCCCACTGAGAGAATCCGCAGAACGATCAAGTGTCAGATAGGCAACTCCTACTTTTTCCAAAAATCGCAAACGACTTTCAATCGCCCGCAGGATTGGCTTAGCGATCGGTTCGTGTTGCGGATCAACGTGAACGGTTTCCAAAAACTGGACCGCTTCGCTTATCGTCAATGCACCAATTTCATGAATTGCTTTTCCACCGAATAGCACAGATTGTGCTTCTGGTCGCAATCGGGTTCCTTTGCAAGCGGGACAGAGAACCTCGTCGCGAAACGCAGCCAGTTTGCGTTGGCGAGGCTCACTCGAAGTGGTTGCCAATTCCTTTTCCAGGATATTCAAAATGCCGATAAAACGTTTGCCATCTCCCCGAAGAAAGAGATCGTACGTTGCCCTTTTCATGGAAGCGACAGGCGCCTGCCAATCAAACCGATGGGAAGTAAAAAACGGTTCTAATTCAGCCTGAATCTTTTTTAGTGAGGCCACGCCCAAACCCCTCCAGGCGACAACCGCCCCCTCGGCTAACGATAACTGCATGTCGGGGATCAGCAGTTCCGGATCAAATGCAACGCGAAGCCCCAAACCATCACAGTCCGGGCATGCCCCGTAGGGGCTGTTGAAACTAAAGGTTCGAGGTTCGATTTCTTCGTAGCTGATGCGGCAGTGCGGGCATGCATAGCGAGCACTAAATATCTGATCCTGCCAAGGGACGTTTTCTGCACCTGGTTTGGTATTGGATTTCGGGCGCCCACCTGGTGTTGCGACCGGCTTGCTTTCCTCCGATAGATCGGAAGGGTAGCAGAGAATCACAGTCTGGTCACCATGTTGGAGGGCTAAGTCGATCGATTCAACAATCCGCGACTCAATGCCCCGTCTAATAACCACGCGATCGATCACAGCCTCAATATTGTGTGCCTTCCGCGGGGCTAGATCGGGGAAGTTTTCGATGTCATAGATTGTGCCATCGACACGGACGCGGACAAAACCAGCCTTGCGGATACTTTGAGCAACATCCAGATGTTTGCCCTTACGACCCCGAACGAGCGGGGCCATGATCATTGCCTTGGTCCCTTCGGGCAATCGATACACCGATTCGAGAATTTCTTCCGGTGTCTGTTGTTGGATACCCGCCCCGCACTCATAACAGTGTGCTTCGCCAAGGCGGGCCATCAGCAGGCGGAGATAATCGTGAATCTCAGTGGCGGTCGCGACCGTGCTGCGGGGATTCGGATTCGCTGCTCTCTGATCAATGGCGATTGTCGGCTGCAGTCCTTCCATCAAATCAACGTCAGGCCGTTGTATTTGAGTCAGAAATTGCCGCGCATACACGGAAAGGCTCTCGACATATTGTCTTTGGCTTTCCGCACAAAGTGTATCTCTCGCAAGGGAACTCTTACCCGAACCACTCGGACCTGTAATTACCACAAACGCATTGCGAGGAATGTCGAGGTCAATGTTCTTGAGGTTGTGAACACGGGCTCCTCGAATGCGTATGGTATCGGTGAGACTAAAGGCCGGTTCGCTCCCCCGAAGCGTTTGCTCAGTGTCCATTTTGGGCATGTAGGCCCTGCCAGCTATTTTGCAAAAAGGGGCAAAACGGCCAACCTATCAAAAGGCGAAACACCCTACAAGCGATACGCCTCCAGACCGCCTTACTGCAAACCGGTATGCAAGAGTTGCCAAGAATGGCTGTTGAAACAGAGCATGAACTACCCCGCTCCCGCTTGGCACGGCGAAGCGAGGGAGATATCATCATGGACTCTATTTTCAGTATTCCTCAGCAGTCAAAGTTGCGATGCGCCACGTCCTCTCAGCATTGGTCCAGAATGTGCCGGGTGTGCTTGCCCATGTTGCCGGTATGTTGGCTTCTCGCGATTACAATATCGATAGTCTCGCCGTGGGTGAGACTGAGGATTCTACATTATCACGGATGACCTTTGTCGTTGTTGGTGACGAGCGCATTTTGGATCAAGTTCGCAAGCAACTAGAGAAAATCGTCACCGTAGTACGCGTTGACGACATTAGTTCCCAGGATTACTTGGAGCGCGACCTGATGCTGGTGAAGGTCAATTCCAAGGCCGGGGAGCATCGAAGTAAGATTCGTGAACTTACTGAGATCTTTCGCGGCCGCATTGTCGATGTGGCGCCCGACACACTGATCATCGAAATCTCAGGGAAGGAATGCAAAATCGAGGCCTTTATTGACCTCATCCGCCCATTTGGGATCACGGAGCTTGTTCGTACCGGTAGAATTGCAATGGTTCGAGGTACCTCACGCGGGCAGATTGGTGCGAGTGATGTTTGACGGGTTATCCCGGTTGTTATCAACCCGGATTTGTCATTAGAGCCCATGCTCAAGCATGGAAGGTTACGGAAAATTTTACAATTCTTTTTCCCCGTTCATTGGAAAGAAACAATTTTAGATGGCCGCAACAATCTATTATGATTCGGACGCAGATCTTTCGTTATTGGAAGACAAGACGATTGCCATTTTGGGATATGGCTCTCAGGGACATGCACACGCACAAAACCTTCGCGACAGTGGTTGCCAGGTTATCGTGTCGACGCGATCGGGAAGCAGCAACTACGATCTGGCGAAGAGTCATGGCTTTGACCCGCTCTCGCTGGAAGAGGCGACCGAGCAAGCGGACATCATCAACATGTTATTGCCTGACGAATCTCAGGGCGATATTTTTGCGAAGCATATTTGCGATCACCTTTCTCCGGGCAATATATTGATGTGCTCGCACGGATTTAATATGCACTTCGGTTACGTGAAAGCCCCTCCCGGAGTTGCGACGCTTTTAGTGGCGCCTAAAGGCCCGGGACATTTGGTGCGTCGTGAATATGAAGCGGGTGGTGGTGTGCCGTGTCTGGTTGCTGTGGGAGATGAGAATGATGAAGCAACTTTGCAGATCGGCCTAGCCTATGCCAGTGCCATCGGTGGTGGTCGTGCGGGTGTACTCCGGACGACCTTTGCAGAGGAGACGGAAACGGACCTGTTTGGTGAGCAGGCGGTCCTCTGTGGCGGCCTGAGCGCGTTGATTAAAGCTGGCTTTGAGACATTGCTTGATGCAGGCTACCAGCCCGAAATGGCCTATTTCGAATGCATGCATGAAGTCAAGCTGATTGTCGATTTGTTTTATCAGGGTGGCCTCAACTACATGCGATACAGTATCAGCAATACTGCCGAGTATGGTGACTACACTCGCGGACCGCGAATTATTACAGACGAGACCAAGGCGGAAATGAAACGCATGCTTGAAGAAATTCGCAGTGGCAAATTTGCTCAAGAGTGGATTGATGAAAACCGTTCGGGTGCCAAGAAATTTAATGCATTCCGTGAAAAGGAGCGAGAGCATCCTGTCGAGGATGTGGGGAAAGAGTTGCGTCGACTGATGGCCTGGATTGATGAAAAGGAGGTCTGAGGTGTTTGGCTTCTCGACCGACCAATAGGATGATATTGTTTTCACAAACATCTCCAATGGCAGTCGTCAGCATGTGAGTTCTCGGAAACCAAGAGCATGGCCCAACTCTATTTTTATTATTCTGCAATGAATGCCGGTAAGAGTACAACTCTTCTGCAGTCGGCGCACAATTATCGGGAGCGGGGTATGAAGGCGTTGCTCTTTACGCCAGCGCTCGATGATCGAGATGGAGCGGGAAAGATTACCTCACGGATTGGTGTCAGTGCCGATGCGGTCGCTTTTCATTCAGAATTTGAGTTTTTCAAATACGTCAGTGAAATGCAGCAAAAGGAAGTGATTCACTGTGTACTGATTGATGAGGCTCAATTTCTTACCCCGCAGCAGGTTTTGCAACTGACACTTGTTTGCGATCAGCTCAATGTTCCCGTTCTTTGCTATGGGATAAGGACCGATTTTCGTGGCGAACCGTTCAGTGGGAGCAAATACCTTTTGGCCTGGGCAGATAATCTTTTAGAAATTAAAACAATCTGCCGCACCGGCAAAAAGGCGACCATGAATGCCAGAATGGATGAGGCAGGGAATCGTGTGACAGAAGGGGCTCAGGTTGACATCGGTCATCATTATATAGCGATGAGCCGTAAGGAATTTCAACTCGACAAAGTTTCGCCGGTCGCCCAGCCGCTGCCCAAAGAATAAACGGCCCAGCTCCTGGATCGTTAGCCGGGATAGTGTTGGCTATGCCTGTTGATAATCAATTTGCCCATCAGTGCTATTCAGCCCAGCCTCCAGTAGCCCCGTATGAATTGCTGGCTGTAGGTTCCCAGCCCAGGATCGGTTCGCCCGAGTATGTGCTGCGGATGGAATCTGCCGGTCGGTCATTGAAGTCGAGCGATGTGGGCGCTATTGT
>MPMD02382298.1_pt1 | contig 23994 bp, 18 predicted proteins | sample 1617291 | NCBI WGS metagenome assembly MPMD02 (sample SAMN05944810, study PRJNA350692) | marine metagenome | biome: marine; feature: ODZ; material: water; isolation source: 120 m water sample filtered on 30 um supor filter | place: Pacific Ocean | collected 2012-04-09 | depth 120m m | reverse complement strand
GGCTGCTCATCTCGTCGCCCTTGGTCGGGTGGCACACCAGGTCGGCCGGCTTGTTGACCACCAGCAGCTCTTCGTCCTCATGGACGATCTCAAACAGCTCGCTTCTCATGCCGCCGCGCGACCAGGTCTGCGAACAAGCCAAGCACCGAGAAACTGACGAACCAGCGGTGAATCGCCCGGGTTGTTCGTTGTGGTTTTTTCATTTCAAATCATTCCGGCACGGTAGCCGAGCGGTAAAAAATCCGGCACTTGGGCAGCGCCTTTTGCAACCGGCGGACACCCTCAATGGACAACCGCGTCCGGTGCAGGTAAAGCGACTGCAATCGCTTGAGCTTGGCTAGGCGCGGGACGCTGGCGTCGGTGAGGAGTGTGTCGTGCAGCCACAGTTTTTGCAGCTGGTCAAGAGCGGCGAGCGGCTTGACGCCCTTGTCGGTGATGCCCGTTTCGCCGAGGTGCAAACCTGTCAACCGGGGCAGCTTGGCCAAGGGCTCTACCGCTACGTCGCCGATTTTGTTGCCGCGCAGGCCAAGGTAAACAAGCCACTTCATTTTCGCGATGTGCGTCATGCCGGCATCGGTCACGCGCGTCTCGCCAATCGGCAGATGCTGGAGTCGGGGCAGCTTGGCCAAGTGCTCGAGCCCGGCGTCGCCGACCTGGGTGCGGTAGAGGTTGAGCCACTCGAGCTTGGCCAAGCCTGCAAGATGAGCGAGCCCCTTGTCGCCAATCTTGGTTTGCTCCAGCGACAGGTCGGTGAGATGCCCGAAGCCGGCAATTAGTTTCAGTTGCTCGTCGGTGATCTTTGAGAGGTTGAGGTTGATCTCGGCGACCACCCCGTCTTTTGTGAACACGCCGCCGCCAAGTGCCCGGAGTTTGTCGGCGTCGTCAGCTTGGATCGCTCCAGCCGCCAACAGCAGCAACACGCTTGGCCAGGCGGGATTCATTGTTCCTTGCCGACGGCCTCGTGCAGCTCGGTGAAGCCTTCGCGGGCTAGCCGCCTGGCCAAGCCCTTCAGGATGGCGCGCGTGATCTGTGGGCCCTCGTAAACCATGCCGGAGTAGATCTGCAGCAGCGACGCCCCGGCGGTGATTTTTTCCCACGCATCGTCAGCATCGAAAATGCCGCCGACGCCGATGAGCGGCACGCGTCCAGCTGACTGCCGGTAAAGGTGCCGGATCACCTCGGTGCTGCGCCTGGTCAACGGGCGGCCGCTCAAGCCGCCGGTCTCGGCGTAAAGCCCGTTTTCATAGGGGCGCTCGATGGTGGTGTTGGTGGCCACAAGGCCGGCGAGGCGGTGCGGCTCGACCAGTTCGAGAATCTCGTCGAGCGCCCCGAAGCCCAGGTCGGGAGCGACCTTGACGAGGATCGGCCGCTGGCCGTCGTTGGCCTCCTGCAACGCGGCGAGAATCTCGGCCAGCGCCGACTTGTCCTGCAACTGTCGCAGATTCGGTGTGTTCGGCGAGCTGACGTTGACGACGAAAAAGTCGGCAAAATTCTTCAGCAGCTCAAACGAGTACCGGTAATCGGCGGGGGCATCGGCGAGCGGCGTGATCTTGGATTTGCCAAGGTTGATGCCAACCGGATGGGTGGGCCAGAGGCCGGAGTCGTGCCAGTCGCGCAGCCGTCCGGCCATCGCCTCCGCACCGGGGTTGTTGAAGCCCATGCGGTTGATGAGCGCCCCGTCTTCGATCACGCGGAATATGCGCGGCTGCGGATTGCCGGGCTGCGCGTGCCGCGTGACGCCGCCGAGCTCGCTGAAGCCAAGGCCCAGCGCGGCCCACGCCGGCAACGCCGTGCCTCCCTTGTCCATGCCGGCGGCGAGGCCGATCGGGTTGGGGAACGTCAGCCCGAACAACTCGACCGGCAACTTTGGCCCGCTCAATGAACACCGCGCCAAGCCCAGCGCCCAGCGCTGGCGTGATGCCCAGCCGAGCCGGCGCAGGACAAGATCGTGCGCCTCCTCCGGGTCGCGTTTGAAAAAAAGCGGTCGGGCGAACGCCTTGTAGAGCCAAGACACGCGCGGATTGTCAGGCGGAGTCGCCAAGTCGTCGAGCATCGACTTGGCGCTTGGCCAAGCGCCGGTGCAATTTCAGTTTGTCGCCAGGCCGCCGGGGCGACAGACTGTCGGTGCTCATGGAAAATCCGGAGATCTTCGTTTTCCTGCTCATCGGTGTCGCGCTGGGAGGGGTGATCGGCTGGCTGGTCGGCTCGCGCAAAGGAGTCCGGGCCCAGGCCGAGAGCCGGGCGGCCGAGCAGCGGCTCGAGGAGCAGCGTGAGCAGTCCGCGGAGCAACTGGCCGCGCTCAGGGAGTCGTTCAAGGCGCTCAGTGCCGACGCGCTCAAGGAGGCCCAGCCGGAACTGGTGCGCCTGGCCGGCGAGACGCTTAGCAGGCTGCACGAGAGCGCCAAGGGCGAACTGAACACCAGCAAGGAAGCCGTGGCCAAGCTGGTTGCGCCGCTTAAGCAGCATCTCGATACGTACCAGCAGCGGCTGAGCGAGAGTGAAAAAAACCGAAACACCCAGCTAGGCGCCTTACGCGAACAACTCGACGCCCTCAGCGAGAACAGCCGCTCGCTCTCGAGCGAGACGGAGCAGTTGCGGATGATCCTAAACTCCAGCCAGGCGCGCGGGCGGTGGGGCGAGGAAACCCTGCGCCGTGTGGTCGAGGCTGCCGGGCTGAGCAGTCACTGCGATTTCAGCGAGCAAACCGGCTCCAGTGAGGGCCGGCCTGACATGATCGTGCACCTGCCGGGCGGGCGCCACATCGTCGTCGATGCCAAGGCGCCGGAACTGTCGTTCCTCGACGAGCTCGAGTCGGGCGACGCTGCGCAGCGCCGGACCGCCATCGAGCAGCACGGCAAAAAAATGCGCGAGACCATCAAGGCGCTGGCCGACCGCAACTATCCGCATCACATCGACGGGGCGCTCGACTGCGTGGTGATGTTCGTGCCGGCCGAGTCGCTTTTCAGCGCCGCGCTCGAGGGCGACCCCGACTTGATAGTTTGGGCGGCCGAGCGCCGCATCACGCTGGCCACGCCGACTTCACTGATCGCGTTGTTAAGTTCCGTGAGGGTGAGCTGGCAGTATCACTCGCAGTCCGAGAACGCCCGGGCCATCGCCGAAGCAGCGCAGCAACTCTACAAGCGGCTTGGTACCTTTCTCGGGCATTTTGACAGAATTCGAACCGGTCTCGAGCGGGCCAACAAGGCGTACAACGACGCCGTCGGCAGCTACGAGCGGTCGATCAAGCCAAGCGGCGAGCGCGTCAACAAGCTGCAGGTCGGCGAAACGGAAGGAAAGGAACTCCCTGCCGTCGAGCCGGTGGCCGAGGTGTTGCGAACCCTCCCCGTACCGGCCGAGGACGAAACTGACCAAGCCGAGTCGGGATGAGCTTGGCCAAGCTTACTGCCCAGCGTTTACTTCGTCGTGGTCGGGTACTGGCGGGAGGCCAAGCGCCATGAAGAACGGCACGACGAGGAAGGCTGCGCCGATCCAGTACGGCATCGAGCTGTCGAATTTCCAGTAGAGTAGGCCGCCCATGATCGGGCCGAGGGCGCGGCTCAGCGAGCCAATCGAACGGAAAACACCCAGCGACAGGCCCTGCCTGTCTCCCGGCGTGTAGCGCGACACGAGCGAGTTGAGCGACGGCATGGTCATCCCGCTGCCGGATGTCATGAGGAGCAGTCCACCGTAAAGCATGGCTGTGCTCGTGGCGTTGCCGATGATGAGGAAGCCGGGCAGCGTGCTGCATACCCCAAACAGCGCCGTCCGTCGTTCACCCACGCGCCTGATGAGTTGCCGGGCCACTGCGCCCTGGAAAAAAATCAGCGACACACCGATGAAGACAAACATCCACGCGATGTCCATCGGCTCGAACTTGAGCGTCTCCATCGCAAAAAAGGTGATGGTAAACTCGACCGACGAAAACGCGCTCCAGTACGCGAAGTACATCAGGTTGGTGCGGGCGATGCCTGGCAGGTGGATGCGCCTGAGCTGGGCGAACGGATTAAAGCTGTGTTTGGCCAAGTGCTGCCCGCGTTTCTCCGGAGGCAAACTCTCGGAAAGAAGGAAGATGACCAGCAACCAATTTACGCCGGCAATGACTAGGGCGATGATCGCCGGGCCGGAGAACGGGTGCAGCGCCAGCCCAGACATGGCTTCGCTCGCCTCGACCAACTGCCAACCGTGGGCCAAGCCGCCGATCGCCGGGCCGAGGATGAAGCCCAGGCCAAGCGCGACGCCGATGAGGATCATGCCAGAGGCGCGGTTTTTGCCGGTGGTGATATCCGCCGCGACAGCCGAGGCGGTGGAGATGTTCCCGGCCATAATGCCCCCAAGCACGCGGCCCAGCACGAGCAGTGCAAAGCTCCCGGCGAACACCCAGATCAGGTTTGCCAGCACGATGCCGCCAAGCGTGAAAACAAGAGTAGGTCGGCGGCCGTGTTTGTCGGAGTAGGCGCCCCAGATTGGCGCAAAAATGAACTGCAAAAAACCGTACAGTGAGCCAAGTACGCCGCCGAACAGCGTCGCCACGGCGTTCTTGTCGTCCCCGGCGAACTGGCCCAGCCAGGCAACCAGCGAGCCAATCAGGCTCTCCTTCCCGTCCAGTTCAAGGTAATAATCGAGCATCGCCGGGAAGAGCGGAAAAATAATCGAGAACCCGACCACGTCGATGAATACGGTCAGGAACACGATAAGCAGGGTGGGCTTCTTCATTCGGCAAAAGTCAAGCGGCATCAATGGTTTGGGCCGCGGGCCGCGCAGTCTAGGGAAGCCCGTTCACAATTCAACGCCTTTCCCCCTTGTCTCAGTGCCCTTGATAAAAGCCATTGCGCGGGGTTGCAGCAGGTCGTAGATTTCCCCAAACCGATGGGCAGTGTTTTCAGGCAACATTTTTTCTGCCTGCTTGCAGCGGTGCTTGGGCTTCCGCTTGGCCAAGCGGCGACGGTTACCTTCGAGGCCGATGTGCGGCCGATTCTCAAGGCGCATTGCTTTCATTGCCACGGCGAGGATGGCACGGCCAAGGGCGGCCTCGACGTGCGCCTGCGCAGGCTGCTGCTCAAGGGCGGCAAACACGGCCCGGCCATTGCGCCTGGCCAGGCGGAAAAAAGCCTGCTCTTCCAAAAGGTGAGCGATGGCAAGATGCCCAAGGAACAGGACAAGCTGTCGGCGGAGCAGATCGACACCCTCCGCCAATGGATCGAGCAGGGTGCCGAGACCGTCCGCCCCGAGCCGGACAATCCAAACGACTGGATCACCGAGGAGGAGCGACGTTTCTGGGCATTTCAGCCGATCAAAAACCCACCCGTGCCAGGCGGCGCAGCCAATCCAATCGACGCTTTCCTGTTGCGTCGACTCAAGGCTAACGGGCTTGGCTTCTCACCGGAGGCCGACAAACACACGCTTGTCCGCCGGGCGACGTTCGACCTCACCGGCCTGCCGCCCACCCCGGATGAGATCGCGGAATTTGTCGCCGACGAAACACCACGAGCCTACGAGCAGTTGATCGATCGCCTGCTGGCCTCACCAAACTATGGCGAGCGTTGGGGACGCCACTGGCTCGATGTCGCCGGTTACGCCGACTCGGAGGGCTACACCGAGAGCGACGCCGAGCGGGGCTGGGCTTGGCGCTACCGCGACTACGTCATCCGCGCATTCAACAACGACATGCCATGGGATCGTTTCATCCGCGAGCAACTCGCCGGAGATGAAATGATCCGGCCTCCGTACACTGGCCTGGAGCCGGAGCAAGTCGACAGGCTCACCGCGACCGGTTTTCTCCGGATGGCACCCGACGGCACAGGCTCCGGCGCGAACAACGCCGTGGCCAAAAACCAGGTCATCGCCGAGACGCTCAAGATTGTCTCCACGTCGCTCATGGGCATGACGGTTGGCTGCGCGCAGTGCCACGATCATCGTTACGACCCGATCATGCAGTCGGACTACTACAAGCTACGGGCCGTCTTCGAGCCAGCGCTTGACCCGGCCAACTGGCGCACGCCGCAGAGCCGACAAATCTCCCTCTTCAACGGGGCCGACCGGAAGCAATGCGCCGACATCGAGACCGAGGCGAAGAAGCTCGATGCCGAGCGGCAGGCCAAGGTCGATTTCTTCATTGATCGCACGCTCGAGTGGAAGCTGCGGAAGGCTCCGGAAGAGCTGCACGAGCCGTTGCGAGCCGCCTACAAGACGCCGGCTGCCAAGCGTACCGACGAGCAGAAGGCCCTCTTGGACAACTACCCGAGCGTGCGGCAGATCAGCCCCGGTTCGCTGTACCTTTACGACCGCGAATTCAACGACGAGATCGCCAAGCTCAACGCTGAGCGCAAAAAAGTGGACGCAGCCAATGCGGTCGAGAAGACGGTGGCGTTGAAAAAAATCGATGGGCAGATCCAGTATTTTCGCAACAGCCTGACCAAGGCGGTGCTCGATGCCATGGCCAAGAAGGCGGCCGACCTCCGCGCCACCAAGCCGGAGGAACCGTTCATCCGCGCGCTGACCGAGCAGGCGGACAAGGTGCCCGTCACGCACCTCTTTTTCCGGGGCGACCCCGGCCAACCCCGGGCCGCTGTGAAGCCAGCCGACTTGAGCGTGGTGGCTCTGGACAAAAACCCGATTCCCCAGAACGACGCAGCCCGGCCTTCGACCGGCCGCCGGCTGGCCCTGGCCAGGCGGCTCACCGACGGCACGCACCCGCTCACGGCCCGCGTGCTCGTCAACCGTTTTTGGATGCACCACTTCGGCCGCGGCTTGGTCGATACACCGGGCGACTTCGGTAAACTGGGCGAACTGCCAAGCCACCCCCAGCTGCTCGACTGGCTCGCCAGCGATTTCATGAAAAACGGCTGGCGGCTCAAGCGCCTGCACCAGCTCATCGTGACCAGCCAAGCCTACCGGCAAACCTCGCGCCGCACGCCCGCGCTTGACGAGGTCGACCCCGACAACCGGTTGCTCGGCCGCATGAACGTCCGCCGACTTGAGGCCGAGACTCTCCGCGACTCAATCCTCTTTGTCAGCGGCCAGTGGAACCCGCGCATGTTCGGAAAGCCAGTGCCGGTGAAGGAGGACGAGGTGGGTCAGATCGTCGTCGGCATGAGCACCAACGACAGCTCCAACCGGCCAACCGGAAAAACCATTTCCCTCGGCGCCGAGGAATTTCGTCGCAGCCTCTACGTGCAGGTGCGCCGCTCGAAGGTTCTCTCGTTTGCCGACGCGTTTGACGCCCCGCCGATGGAGCCGAACTGCACCAAGCGCACCCTGTCCACCGTGGCACCGCAGGCGTTGATGCTGATGAACAACGATTTCGTCATCGACGAAAGCCGGGCGATGGCCGGGAGGTTCCAGCGCTTGGCCAAGGGCCGCCTCGACACACAGCTTGGCTTGGCTTGGGAGACCACGCTTGGCCAGGCGCCCAGCGCCGACGAACTCGCGCGGTCGAGGGTGTTCGTCGAAAAGCAGGCTGCCCTTTTCAAAACCCAAAAAGAGAAGCAGCCCGACCTTGCCGCCTTGGCCAATTACTGTCAGGCGCTACTCAGCTCCAACGCCTTCATCTATGTCGATTAGAGAGCCACAGCTTCAATCCTGCCGCCGGCATTTTCTCGCGAGGAACGCCATGGGCGTCGGCGGTCTGGCGTTGAGTTGGCTGCTGAACCGGGAGGGGTTGCTGGGCAAGTCAGGGAAAAAAGAACACGTGGCCCAAGCGCACAACCTGTTGCCCAAGCGACCCCACCACGAGCCACAGGCCAAGGCGATGATCTCGCTTTTCATGCAGGGTGGGCCAAGCCAGATAGACCTCTGCGATCCCAAGCCGATGCTCGACCAGTGGGCCAACAAGGATATCCCAATCAAGGTCAAGTACGACGACGCAGCCGGGGCCAGCGCCCGGGTGATGCCCAGTTTCTGGAAATACAGCAAGCACGGGCAGAGCGGGATGGACTTTTCGGAGTTGCTGCCGGGCTTCGGCGAGATTGCCGACGAGCTCTGCCTCATTCGCAGCATGCACACCGGCGTGAACAACCACGGTCAGTCCATTCACGCTCTCAACAACGGCCGCATCGTTAGCGGCCGGCCGTCGCTGGGCAGTTGGCTCACCTACGGGCTCGGCACCGAAAGTCAAAACCTGCCGGCCTACCTCGTGCTGCGCGATCCCTCCGGCCTGCCGGTCGAGGGGACGTGGAACTGGTCCTCCGGCTGGCTGCCCGGCCTGTACCAGGGCACCGTGATCCGGGCGCGCGAGCCGCGCATCCTCAACCTCGATGCGCCAGCGAACCTGCGCGGCGTCGGTCAGCGCAACTACCTCGACTTCCTCGGCGCCATCAACCGCACTCACAGCTCATCACGGCCCGGCGAGCTGAATCTCGAGGCGCGCATCGCCAGCTTCGAACTGGCCGCACGGATGCAGACTTCCGCGTCCGACGCGATGGACATCTCCGGCGAAAGCGCGGCGACAAAAAAGCTGTACGGCATCGACGATGATGCGACGCGGGATTACGGCACGCGCTGCCTCATCGCGCGGCGGCTGGTCGAACGCGGCGTGCGGTTCGTGCACGTGTTGAGCGGTAACCAATCGTGGGATCACCATCACGGCATCAAGGGCTCGCTGCCCAAGGCCTGCAAGAAAACAGATCGCCCCATCGCCGCGTTGGTGACGGATCTCAAGCAGCTTGGCCTGCTTGACAGCACCGTGGTGCACTGGGGCGGTGAGATGGGCCGCCTACCGGTGGTGCAGAACGAACGCAACGCCGGGCGCGACCACAATACCTACGGCTTTAGCATGTGGCTCGCCGGCGGCGGCTTTCGGGCGGGGTACATCCACGGCGAGACCGACGAGTGGGGCCACCACGCCGTGCGGGATGTGGTGAATCATTACGACTACCACGCGACGTTGCTGCGCCTGTTCGGCCTCGATCACGATCAGTTCAGCTACAAGCGGGGCGGCCGGGTACAGAGCCTCATCGACGGTCAACCGGCCCGCATGGTGGATGAGTTGCTGGCATGAACGACCCGTTTAATCGCCGCCGATTTCTCCGGCACAATACGATGGGCATCGGCGGGCTGGCGTTGGCCTGGATGCTGAAGCGAGACAAATTGCTGGCCGACGCCCCGGCGGATCCGCGTGTGCGGCGCTCCTTCGATCTTGCCTCGAGGCGGCCGCATCACGCGCCGAAGGCGCGGGCGATGATTTCGCTCTTCATGCACGGTGGGCCGAGCCACATGGATCTCACCGATCCCAAACCGGAACTGACCCGACTCGACGGCAAGGAGTACACCGGCGACGTGCAGTACAGCTTCGCCAACGAAGCCAGCCGCACACTGCTTGGCAGCCCGTGGAAATTTAAAAAGCACGGCCAGTGCGGAATGGAGTTCAGCGAGCTGTTGCCGTATACGGCTGCGATCGCCGATGACCTGTGCCTGATCCGCAGCATGCACACTGGCCACAACGGCCACGAGGTTTCCATCCGCTACATGAATGCCGGCATTCCGGCTGTGCTGGGCCGGCCGAGTCTTGGCGCCTGGTTGGCGTACGCGCTCGGCAGTGAGACCGACGAGTTGCCGGCCTACATGGTGTTGTCCGATCCTGGCGGCCACCCGGTCGATGGCGTGCACAACTGGACCAACGGTTTCCTGCCAAGTCTGTACCAGGGCACGGTGCTGCGGGCGAAGGAGCCGCGGATTTTCAACCTTAACGCTCCGGCTAACTTGAAGGGCGACGTCCAGCGCAACTACCTCGGCTTCCTCAACCAAATCAACCAAGCCCACTTGGTCAAGCGCCCCGGGGAACACACTCTCCAGGCGCGCATCGACAGCTACGAGTTGGCCGCCCGGATGCAGACTGCGGCCACGGAGGCGCTCGACATCTCCGGCGAAAGCGCGGCCACGAAAAAACTGTACGGCATCGACCAGGACGCAACCCGCGAATACGGCACACGTTGCCTGATTGCCCGTCGCCTAATCGAGCGCGGTGTGCGGTTTGTGCAGTTGTTCCTCAATGGCCAGCCGTGGGACAATCACGAAAATATTCACAACGCTCTCCCCGGCGTTTGCCGCCGCACCGACCAGCCGGCCGCAGCGCTGGTGACCGACCTCAAGCAACGCGGGCTGCTCGACACGACCGTGGTGCATTGGGGCGGCGAGATCGGCCGCCTGCCGGTGGTGCAGTCCCGCTCCAAGCCGGGCCGTGATCACAACGGCCAGGGCTTCAGCACCTGGCTTGCCGGCGGCGGGTTCAAGCCGGGAACCATTTACGGCGAGACAGACGAGGTGGGCCACCGCGCCGTGGTGAACAAGGTCACCGCCAACGACTACCAGGCCACGCTGCTGCGCCAGTTCGGCTTCGACCACAAGGAGCTGGTTTACAAGCACAACGGCCAACAGCAGAAACTGACCGCCGACCGCCCGGCCCGCGTGGTATCGGACATTTTGGCCTAGCCTTGGCCAAGCGCACGGGTGTAGGCGGCCTCGAGTTGCTCGACCGACTTTTCCCAGTTGAGCTGCGTGTGAAATCGCTCATGGCCAAGGCGACCCATCCGTTCGCATTTGCAGGGGTCGTCGAGTGTTTCGGCGATCGCCTGCCCAAGCGCTTGGGCGGAATTCTCTGACACGTAGCGCGCGGCATCGCCGGCGGAGAATCGGCCTTCCTTCAGGTCGAACATCACCTGTGGCTTGGCGAACGTCATGTACTCGAGCACCTTGTTCATCGTGCAATGGTCGTTGTACGGATTGATCGGATCGCTCGACACGCCGAGGTCCATTGTCTTCAGCGCGGTGAACAGGAAATCGTTCGACACGCGGCCGGGTAGGTCGATGAATTTGCCGAGGCTAAGCTCGTCGCGGAGCGCAACGAGGTTGTCGTGCTCCGGGCCGGAGCCCATCAGCAAAAACTGGATGTCGTCCCGGCCCTGTTCACGCACCAGGTAGTCCGCCGCCTCGACGATGTAGCGCACGCCGTCGGCGTTACCCATCACGCCGACATAGCCGACGAGGTGCCTGCGCCCCTTTTTCAGCGAGGGATCCGGCTCGACGCCCGTATCGGCGATCTTCGGCGCGGTGCGAACGACGAACACATCGTCCGGCGCCCGGCCGCCGCGGCCGATGGCGATGTCGCGCACCGACTCGTTCGTGGCGATCACCACGTCGGCGAAAAAGTGTGTGCACCATTCCGCGACACGCACGGCCCGGTACAGCAGCCCGTGTTTGCCGAACTTGGCCTCGAACATCTCCGGGCAGACGTCGTGCACGTCATAAATGATTCGCGTGCCGACGAGTTTGTACGGCGCGGCAACGAGGAATAGCAGGTCGGGCGGGTTGCAAAGATGCACGACATCGAAGCGGTGTCGTCGCCAGGCTTTCCAGAGCAGCCGGAACTCGCCCCAGAGCGCCGAGCTGTACTCGCGCAAAAAACCACCGACCGCGCCGGCCTCCTCGCTGATCCAGTGTCGGTAAATCTGGATTCCGTCGATGATCTCCTCCGGCTCGGTGAAGTCGCGCATCCGCGGGCAAATGACGACCACCTCGTAGCCGGCATCCCGCAACGCGCACGATTCCTGCCAGACCCGGCGGTCGAGCGGCACCGGCAGGTTCTCGACGACGATGCAGACGCAGGGCTTCTCTTTGCTCACCAGCAGAATCCTTCGTAACGGGACGGCAAGTCGCGCAGCTCCGGCCAGCCGTTGACATCGAGTAGCGTGTGTTTGGCCGTGATCAACGGCCGCAACGTCTCGATGTCGATACACTTTTGCGCGGCGATCACGAGCCCCGCCTGGCCAAGCGCGGCGGCGAGGTCATCGGTCAGCAGCGAGGCTAGGTGCGGCATTTTTTCGTCGATCACCCGCTTGTTGGTGCCGATGAGCTTGGCCAGGTTCAGTTGTGGATCGTAAATGCTCAGATCGAATCCGCGCCCGATCAGGTGCTGCGCGACCTCAACCATTGGGCTTTCACGCAGGTCGTCCGTGTCGCTCTTGAACGACAGCCCGAGCAGGGCCACCCGACCCTTGGCCAAGCGCTTGGTTTGCTCGATGAGCTTGGCCAAGTGCGCCTCGTTGCTGGGCAGCAGGCTGTCGAGCAACGGCAGTTCCACCCCGCTGCGACGGCCCTCGTGGGCCAGCGCACGGACGTCCTTGGGCAGGCACGAGCCGCCGAACGGGTTGCCGGGACGCAGATAGTACGGCGACAAGTTGAGGCGTGTGTCCTGGCAGAGCAGGCGCATTACCGACTGCGAATCGACGCCCAGACTTTTGCCGATGCGGCCGATCTCGTTGGCGAACGACACTTTCGTCGCGTGGAAGGCGTTGCAGGCGTACTTGACCATCTCGGCACCCGGCCAGTTTTCGGACGGGGCGTCCGCCCCGAAGAGCGGCGCCAACTCGCCCGGGAATGCGGAGCCGTCGAGCGTGCCGACAACTACTAGCGAGGGGTCGTCAAAGTCGGCGACTGCAGTGCCTTCGCGCAAAAATTCCGGATAAAAAAACAGGCGCAGTTTGCCGGTATCCAGCAGGTCAGCGAGCAACTCGTCGGCAATTTTTTGGGTGCTGCCGGGGAGCATCGTGCTGCGCAGGACAAGGTCGTGCGACTTGCCAGAGGCGCGCACCGCGTCGGCGATTTGCTCGACGACCTGCCGGACAAATTGCAGGTTCAGCTCGCCGCTTTCGGCCGATGGCGTGCCGACGCAAACGAGCGACACGTCGGTTGCGCCAACGGCTTCTTCGTGATTTTGGGTGGCGGCAAGCAGGCCGTTTTTCGCCGCAGCGGCGAGGAGTTCGCCCAGCCCCGGCTCGACGATGGGCGACACGCCGGCGGCGAGAGACTCGACTTTTTCGGCCTGCACATCGACGCCCACGACGGTGTGCCCCTTATTGGTGAGGCATCCGGCGGTGACCGCGCCGACATAGCCAAGACCGAAAATTGAGACCCTCATTTCAGGCGCGGCAGACTAGGAGTCACCAGCGCGGAACGCAAGACCAAGCGGATGCACCCTACTTGAAACTTGAAACTTCTCAACTCGTGTGACTCTGTGTCGACTGGAACGAGGCTGGAGCATGATAACTTTTTTGAAAGGAAAACTCACCGACGCGCTCCCGACGCAGGTGGTGATCGATGTCAACGGCATCGGGTACGAGGTGTTGATCCCGTTGTCGTCATTCGAGAAACTGCCGGAGCTTGGCCAGGCGGTGACGCTCAGGACGCAGCTTGTCGTGCGTGAGGATTCGCAGACTCTTTACGGCTTCGCGACGGATGCCGAGCGGGAGCTGTTCCGGCTGATCCAGGGCGTGAGCGGCATCGGGCCGAGGCTGGCGCTGAACGTCCTGAGCGGCATGAACGTGGGGTCGTTCAAGGGTGCGATCGCCGCCGGCGACGTGAAGCGGCTCTCGAGCATCAACGGTGTCGGCAAAAAAACTGCCGAGCGAATGGTGCTCGAGTTGAAGGACAAGCTTGGCCCAGCCACCGGTGCGGCCGCTGCGCTTGACCAAGCGGCGGCGCCGCACGACAAGACGATCGCCGACACGGTCTCGGCGCTGGAGGCGCTCGGCACCAAGCCGGGCGAGGCGCAAAAGGCTGCCGAGGCCGCTCGGGCGATGCTCGGCCCGCGGGCGTCGGTTGAGGAGCTGGTTCGTGCCGCGCTCAAGGGAGGCTGATAACCCACTTTTTTGGACAGACAGATCATCATCCCAAACGAGGCAGGCCTTGGCCAAAGGCTGGCGGCGAAACTGGTTTACGTGTTGTTGCGGTTGCTGCGATTCACCTGGCGCATTCAGTTTTCCGATCCGCACGGGACTATGAAGGCCGGTTGCGACAAGCAGTTCATCTTGTGCGCGTGGCACAACCGCCTGGCCTACGTGATGTATTTCTATCGGGACTGCATCAAGCCCCGGAGCGGTCGGCGAATGGCGGCGATGGTGAGCGCCAGCAGGGACGGGGCATTCTTCGTTGAGATTCTGCGCGCATTTGATATCGAGCCGGTGCGAGGATCGACCAGTCGGCGTGGTCGCCAGGCGCTGTTGGAGTTGTCGCGGCAGGTCAAGGAAGGTTTGCATCTCGGCATCACGCCGGATGGCCCCCGCGGCCCATGCTACGAGATTCAGGACGGCATCCTGTCGCTGGCCCAGTTGACGGGCCTGCCGATTGTCCCGCTGGGTTGCCGGGCCAGGCGCAAGGTACGCTTCAACAGTTGGGACCGATTCCAGCTGCCATGGCCGCTGACTCACTGCGACATGGTGTTCGGCGAGCCGTTGGAGGTGCCTCGGAAGGTCACCGATGAGCGGCGAAACGCACTGAGGAACGAGCTGAAACGGCGAATGATGGAGATCAATCCGGAGTAATTGGTGAAGCCGCAAGGTTGCACAATCCCAAAAATCGGATATAACCACGTGCCGTGAATGCCGGTTCGTTGGAAGGTGCGCTGCGCCTACAAAAGCTTCTCGTTTTCAGCATCATCATGCTGCTCGTATTCGTGTTGGGGTACATGCTGGCGGATGACGCTTTTTTTGCCGCGTTCGCGTTTGCTGGTATGACTTGGCTGGTGTTGATGCCGTACCACGCGACCCTGTCGGTGACATTCGCTGTGGCGACGTTCTCGACGGCATTGATCCTCCCCTTCTTTCCAGGCCGGCCGTTTATTTGGGAGGCGGCGGCGCTCCTGGGCTGGACCGGCTGCGTGCTGGTGTTCTCGTTCAGGCAATACCGGGATGAGATGTGGAACTCCATTCTCGAGCACAAGTGGATGCTGGTTGGCGTGGCTGGTTACTGCGCCGTGCTGGTGTTCACGATGATGGAGCGCGGCGTGGGGTTTCGCACGATGGGCGGCTCGCAGATGGGCGGGCGGTATTATTTTCAACAGCTCACCTGCGCCATCTTCCCGCTGCTGTTCATCATGGTCCGGCTGAAGGAGGAGCAGGTCAGGAAACTGTTCATCATCCAGTGTGCGCTCTCGGCCACGTGGGTGATCTCGGACGTGATTTATACCAACGCACGAGGCCTGTTTAACATCCTGTTTTTTCTCGAGATACCCGGAGACGCGATGAACTTTGAGCGCGAGCGCATGAAGATGGGTATCAATCGCTACCAGTCGCTGGCCTTCGTGAGCGTCGGTTTCCTCTGGCTGTTGCTCATCAAGAACAAGCTGAATGACTTCCTGACCGTCAGGGGTGTCTGGTTGGTTCCAGCCGGCTTGATCATCGTGGGGGCTGGCCTGCTGAGCGGACACCGTTACACGGTGGCGATCCTTGTCCTCGTAATGGGCTTCATGGTTTTTACCCAAAAGCTGATCACCATGAGGAACGCCATGGGGGGGACCCTGGTGTTGGCCCTCGGCTTGACCATTTCTTACGGTTTCGCGGAACGCATGCCGCTTGCGGCCCAGCGTGCGCTCTCGGCGTTGCCCGGCATCACGGTGCACCGCGACGCACGGCTGGATGGAATGAGCACGATGGAAACCCGGCGCGTCCTGCGCGAGGAGGGCTTGAAAATGATGTCACAGTATCTGTGGGTCGGGCGCGGGTTTGGGCAGTCCGGTTTTGGCGACCACTCGCTGATATGGGATCCCACGGCGATCACTTACCACATCAATCAGGGTCGTTTTTACAATGGATTCATTGGGTTGATGGTCAATACCGGCCTGTTTGGAACCTGCTTCATGTTCCTGTTCCTCATCGCCGGATCGGTGGTCGCCATGAAGGTGATTTTTCACCTCCGCGAACACGGTGTGGACGATGAGTTCTCCCGGGTGAGTTGCCTCGTGGCCTGCCTCTGGATGGCCAATGTGGTCGCCTTCATCGCCCTGCATGGCGACAGCGAGTACGCGATGAAAACCTTCTCCCTCCAGGCCGGCCTGCTGATCGTCTGCCAATACATGTTGCGGGACCGGTTGCGCGTGCAGCAACCGGAGCAGTCCGAGCTGGAATGAGAATCCTCCACCTGGTCGGCCAACGCGAGGATGCCGGCGGCATCCTTTCGGTGATCCGCAGTCTGCACCAGGCCGGACCTACAGCCGGCACACGGCACACGGTCTGGGTTCACCGGGAATATGCGGAAACCCGTGCACCGGCACTCGACTACCGGTGCACCGGTTTCATCGCCAGCGACTCGCCCAGCCACATCTCCATTTTTTTTTCCAGCGCGCTGGCGTTTTTGAGTCTGCGCAAACTGCTCCAGCAAGAGTCGTTCGACGTAATACACGCGCACACGCGCGGCGGATTGATCGTTGCGCTGCTGGTCGGGCTGTTACTCGGGCGTCGGGTGTTGTTCACGAACCACAGCTATGCCAGCCGCACCTGGCTTTACCGCTGGGCGGCACGGCGCGACTGGATGACCACCGTCGTGCTCAACCCCAACATGGCCGCACACTACGGCCTCGAGGTCGCGCCGCCCAGGTGCAACATTATTTTCTCTGGCTGCGCCGATCGCTTTTTGCAGGAGCCGCTCACTGCCAACGCTTGGCCAAGCGCCGATCCCTTGGCCAAGCTAAAGCTCGTCGGCATGGGCACGCTTGTCCGCTGGAAATGCTGGCATCACCCCGTCGCCGCTCTGGCAAGGCTGCCTGCCGACCTCAAGGCTCGCGTCGAGCTTCACCTCTGGGGGCCGGAGCAGAGCGACCCCGACTCGCAGGCATTCGCCGCCGAGCTGCGCGAACTGATCGAGAAACATGGTTTGCAGGAAACGGTTCTGCTGCGAGGCGTGACGAATCAGGTCACCGATGCCCTGCGCGATGGCCATTTCGTCATCGTCGCCTCGGAGAACGAGCCGTGCAGCGTGTCGCTGATGGAAGCCCTCGCGCTGGGCCTCCCCGCTCTCGCGGCCCGCAGCGGCGGCAATGTCGATATCGTGCAGGACGGCACGACCGGCCTGCTGTATGAGACCGGCAGCATTGACGGTTTGCGTGACAAAATCGCCGCCATCCTAAACGGCGACTTCACCTCGGTGCCGTCGGACGAAATCCGCGAGAGCATCCGCGGCTGGGCCGCCAGCGAGATGGCCGCCAAATACAACCGCGTGTACGGAAAGATGGCCAAGCGTAACGGCGATGCGTCATGAAACTGCTCGTCTTTGCCCATGTCCCGCCGCCGTTCCACGGCCAAAGTTTCATGGTGCAGCAGTTGCTCGACGAGCTGCGCAGCGGCGACGAACAATCGATCGAGGTCTTTCACGTCAACAGCCGCCTCTCGAAAGAAGTCGATGACATCGACTCCGCAAGCCTGCGCAAACTTGGCCTGATCCTTGGCTACTGCCTCAAGGCCGTTTGGCTGCGGTTGCGCCACGGCGCGAATCATTTTTACTACGTCCCCGCGCCCGGCCTGCGCAACGCCGTTTACCGGGACTGGATCGTGATGCTGCTGTGCCGCCCGTTTTTTAGACGGATCATTTATCACTACCAGGCCTCCGGCGTGGGCAGTTGGCTCGAGACCGAGGCGCGCGGCTGGGAACGCTGGGTGTCGCGGCTGCTACTGGGCCGCCCTGCGCTGAGCATCGTGCTGGGCGATTGCTATCACGAGGACGCCGCCAAGCTCTCCCCGCGCAGCATCATAACCGTGCCAAACTGCGCTCCCGATCCCTGTCCCAATTACGAGTCGCGTCTCAAGCCTGCGCAGCAGGCCCGCGCCCAGGCGGGGACGTTTCATGTGCTTTACCTCAGCTTGTGCTATCGGGAAAAGGGGCTGTTCGACCTGGTCGAAGCCGTGGCCACGGTAAACGCCCGGCTGCGGGCCAAGGGTTTGGCCAAGCGCGTGCAGCTCGATGTTGCGGGGAAGTTTTATCTGCCCGAAGAGGAGGCAGAATTCAACGAGCGCATCGGCCAGGTGGACCTGAACGACAGCCAAGGGCCGCTCGTCGTTTACCACGGCTTTGCCGACGAGCCAAAAAAACGCGACCTGTTCGCCCAAGCCGACGCGTTTGTGCTGGCGTCGTACTACGAGTTCGAGGCGCACCCGGTCAGCCTCGTCGAGGCGATGGCGCACGGCCTGCCGATCATCGCCACCCGCTGGCGGATTTTGCCGGAACTCTTCCCAGCCGGTTACGAGGGGCTCGTGGACACGAAGTCTCCCGGCCAGATCGCTGACCGGCTCGAGGGCTTTCTCGGCCGGCTGGACGAGGCCGGTCTGCGCGACCGTTTCCTGCGGCACTTTACGCGGCGGGCGTTCGGTGAAAAAATCCGCGCACTCCTGTTGGCGCTGGAAAACGAGTGAATACAGACAGACAACCCGATCCCGCCCGCGTCTCGGCCTTTCGCGGGGTCGAGCATTACGACGATCCCGCTGCCGTCCGTTCGCTCGTCGCCGGGGCGCTGGATGCGCTTGGCCTGCCGGACGACTTCGTGCGCCCCCACGACCGCGTTGTGCTTAAGCCGAACTGGGTCAAGGAACACGACGAGCGGCACCCCGGCCCCGGCCGGTGGGAACACGTTGTCACGCATCCCGCCGTCATCGAGGCGGTCATCCGCTGGGCCGGCACGCGGCTCGCCGGCAGCGGCTCGATCACCATTTGCGACGCGCCGCAAACCGACTCGTCGTTTGCCAGGCTCAACGAATACTGCGGACTCGACGAAATGATCGACCGCTGCCGCCGCGATTTCCCAGGCACGACGATCGAGCTGCTCGACCTGCGTCCGGAGGAGTGGCATGCCGTCGACGGTGTCACCGTTTCCAAAACGCAACTTCCCGGCGATCCGGCGGGCGGCACGTTCGTCAGGCTGAACGCCGCGAGCGAGTTCGTCGGCTTTAACGGCAACGGACGGTTGTTCGGCGCGTCGTTCAACATGGCCGAGACGAACGAGCGCCACTCCGGCGAGCGCCACGAGTACATGCTCTGCCGCACGCCGATGGACGCCGACGTGCTCATCAACCTGCCCAAGCTCAAGACACACAAAAAAGTCGGACTGACCTGCGCGCTAAAAAATCTCGTCGGCATCAATGCCAACAAAAACTGGCTGCCCCATCACACCGAGGGCACACCCGACCAGGGCGGCGACCAGTTCCCCGCCTCGACCGCCAAGGCCAGGCTCGAGCATTCGTGGATGGGTCGGGCTAAGCGCATCGTGAACGGACGCCCGCTGCTCTCGCGCCTGTTCGTGCCGTTGAAAAAAATGGCCCGCCTGTTTTTCGGCGACACGCAAAAGGTCATTCGCTCCGGCAACTGGCATGGCAACGACACCTGCTGGCGCATGGTGCTAGATCTCAATAAATGCCTGTTTGATTTCGACGGTGCCGGTCAACCCCGCGAGAAGCCGCTGCGCTACCTGGCGATCGTCGATGGCATCATCGGCGGCGAGGGCAACGGCCCGATGTCGCCGGACGCGAAGCCTTGCGGCGTCATCCTCGCCGGCACCCATCCGGCTGCGGTGGACATGGCTGCCGCCACGCTGATGGGCTTCGATTGGCAAAAACTACGGCTGCTGAAAAACAGTTTTGAGATTCAGAAACGCAGCTTTATCCCCTTCCAGCCAAGCGACATAAATCTTGCATCGAACAAGCAGGAATGGGATGGCCCGCTTGGCCAAGCGCGTGCGTTGTTCGCGTTTAGGCCGCACTTTGGCTGGGTCGGCGCGATCGAGCAACAGCCGGAAAACCAGGCCAAGCGATGAGTCTAGAGGATAAACTTTACCCGCTGCTCTCTCTGTACGACCGGCTGCCGCAGGGCACACGAAATTTCGTCGGGGCGGCGTATCGGCGGCTGCCGCGCCGCATCCGTTATGGCAGGGCGTACGGCGAGTTCCGCGAGTTGGCCGACGAGGCGCCAGGCTGGAGCGAGTCGGATATCCGCGAGTACCAGTTGCGTGAACTGCGCCGCACACTCGTCAATGCCGCGAGCTACTGCCCGTTTTACACACGCTCCTTTGCGAAGGCCGGCTTTCGCCCGGACGCGATGTTGTCGCTCGATGATTTTGTCGGCTGTCCGTCTCTGACCAAGTCGGACATCCAGCGGCATTTTGATGAGCTGACCTCGACCGGGATTGCCGACTCGCAAAAACTTTACATCACCACCGGCGGCTCGACCGGCGTGCCGGTGGGGTTTCATTTGCAGAAGGGCGTCAGCCGGCCGAAGGAGCAGGCGTTCCTCGAGGCCAACTGGCGGCGTGCCGGGTATTTTGACAAGGCGCGCCTCGCGCTGATCCGAGGCCACGTGACCGACTCGCGGGCCAGGGGCAATATCATCGAGTACGACGCCACGCGCGACTGGCTGATGCTCTCGTCATACCACCTCACCGACGAGCGCATCCCGGAATACCTCGAGGCGCTGGAACAATTCGAGCCGGACTTTTTGAACATTTACCCGTCGGCGGCGCTGCAGCTTGCTGAGTATCTGCAGCGGCACGACCAGCGTTGGCGTACGCCGCTCACGGGTGTGCTGTGCGGCTCGGAGCAATTGACGCTGTCGCAGAAGCGGCTGCTCGAGGGTGTGTTCCAGTGTCGCGTGCTGCGCTGGTACGGCCACGCCGAGCGAGTCGTGCTCGCCTGCGAAGGCGCGCAGTCGGAGCTGGCTTATTTCTGGCCGCACTACGGGTACGTTGAGTTCGGCGAGCCGGATGAGGACGGCCTGCGAGAAGTCATCGGCACGATGTTTCACAACATGGCCATGCCGCTGGTGCGCTACCGGACCGGCGACTTTGTGCGCCTGGCCAAGCCGGCCGCAAGGCGGGAATTTGCTTGGCCGGCCGTCGAGGAGGTCGCCGGGCGCGGACAGGAGTTTCTCGTCACCGGCACCGGCCGGCGTATCTCGCTGACCGCCTTCAACATGCACGACGACATCTTCGACGGGCTGTATGCCGTGCAATTTTTCCAGTCCGAACCGGGCGTGGCAGAGTTTCGCTACATCCCGTCACCGGAGTTTCACTCATCGCGCCTGGCTCAGATCGAAAGCGGCATTTTGCGCAAGCTAGGCGACGATTTCCGTCTGGTGATGCGCCAGGTCGCGGAGGTGGAAAAAACGCCGCGAGGCAAGCATAGCTGGCTCATCAGCAAACTCTGATTCCCGCTTGGCCAAGCGGGCCGAATGGGCGTATGGTTGCCGGGCGATGCTACAGACCAAGGCTGCACGAAGAATCCTCCACGGCGCGGTGCTCGCGCTGTTGTTGTTGAACTTGGCGATCGGGGCCAAGGTTTATTCCGAGTCCGACGCCAATTCAACCGCCAACGATCCGCACGCCAATCTCGACCTGTTCGTCAACGTGCTCGAGCGCATCCGGCGCGACTACGTTGATGGCGGCGAGTTGACGTACGAGGATCTTGTGAACGGTGCGCTGCGGGGTATGCTTGGCATGCTCGATCCCCATAGCGAGTTCATGCCGCCGACCAAGTACTCGCACCTCAAGGACGACACCGAGGGCCGGTTCGGCGGTGTCGGCGTGCACATCAACATTCAGGATGGCTACCTCACAGTGTTGGCGCCGATGGAGGACACGCCAGCCTATGAGGCGGGCGTCATGTCGGGTGACCGCATCGTGAAGATTGAGGGCAAAAACGCCCGCAATATTTCCATGCCGGAGGCGGTGGACAAGCTTCGGGGCAAGCCGGGTTCGAAAGTCAAAATGACGCTCTTCCGACCGTCCACCCGGAAGGACATTGAGGTCACCCTCAAGCGGGCGCTGATCAAGGTCGCCACTGTTAAGGACATCGACAACCAGCGCAAGTTCATCGTCGACGAAAACAAGATAGGCTACGTGCGCCTGACGCAGTTTGGTGAGGCAACCGCGCGTGATCTCGAGGAGGCGCTGCGCAAACTCGAGTTGGAGGACATGAAGGGCCTCGTGCTCGACCTGCGCCACAATCCGGGTGGCTTGCTTGACCAGGCGGTCAAGGTTTGCGAAAAGTTCCTCGCTAAGGGAGAGCCAATCGTCACTACCGAGGGACGCCGCGAGCGCGAGAACGCCAAGCACAAGGCGTCCGGCCGCAACGCCCGACCCGAGCTGCCGATGGTGGTGTTGGTGAACCGCTTCAGCGCCAGCGCCTCGGAGATTGTCGCTGGCTGCCTCAAGGACAACGATCGTGCCAAGATCGTCGGCGAAAAAACCTTCGGCAAGGGCTCGGTGCAGAAGATTCTGCCGATCAATGGCCAGCAGGGCGCCGCGCTGCGCCTGACCACAGCCAAGTATTACACTCCGAGCCACGAGGTCATTCACGGCAAGGGCATCCAGCCGAATCATGAGGTAAAACTCAGCCGCGAGGACGAGGAACTGCTCTTCCTCCAGCGCTCGCCGGGTGGTCTCAAGATGGTGCCGGACGACCGGCGCGAAGAGGTTGAGAAATTCGTCGATTCACAGTTGGCCAAGGCGATGGAACTGCTCGTCGGGAAAAAGCAACTTCAGGCCAAAGCCAAGCCGGAAGAGGAAAAACCAGAGGAAAAAGAAAAGAAAAAGGACCCGAAAAAGAAAGAGGCTGATTCCAAGCCGGAAAAAAACAAAAAACCGGCTGAGAAACCCGAGGCCAAGGAAGAGCCGGAAAAGAAGCCCGAGCCGAAGCCCGACGACAAGCCGAAAGACGAGGCCAAGGACGACGACAAGCCGGCCGACAAGCCGGAGTGATTTCGTCGCTTGGCCAAGCGAGGCTGTTCTCCTTCCATGCTGCTGTTGGCCATCGAGACGTCCTGTGACGAGACCAGCGTCGCTCTGCTGCGAGACGGCTGCGTCCTGGCCAACGCGGTTTCCTCCCAAGTCAAACTTCACGAAGAGTACGGCGGCGTTGTGCCGGAACTCGCCTCGCGCGAGCACCTGCGCAATCTCATGCCGGTCGCCGGCCAGGCGCTTGGCCAAGCGGGTGTCGCGTCTGGCGAACTCGACGCGGTTGCGGCGACCCGCGGGCCGGGCTTGCCTGGAGCGCTGCTGGTCGGCCTGCGGGCGGCGCAGGGCATGGCCTTCGCCTTGGACAAGCCGTTCATCGGCATCCACCATCACGAGGCGCACCTCTATTCGCCGTGGATAGACGGCGATCCGTTGTCACTGACACTCGACACGTTTCAGCCGAACGTGTCGCTGATCGTCAGCGGGGGCCACACGATGCTCGTGCACGTCGCCGCGCCGCTAGGGCATCGCGTGCTCGGCGGCACGGTGGACGACGCCGCGGGTGAGTGCTTCGACAAGGCGGCCAAGCTGATTGGCCTGCCGTATCCCGGCGGGCCGGAGTTGGACCGCCTGGCCAGCGAGGGCGACGGCACCGCGCACAATTTCCCGCGACCGATGCTGCGCGACGACTCGCATGATTTTAGTTTCAGCGGACTCAAGACATCGGTGCGCTATTTCATTCGCGACAACCCGAACGTGCTCGAGGACGGCCAGCGGCTGCGCGACTTGTGCGCCGGTGTGCAGGCGGCGATCGTCGAGGTGCTTGTGGCCAAGACGATTCGTGCGGCGAAAAAACTGGGCGAGAGATGCGTCACTGCCTCCGGCGGCGTGACCTGCAACAGTGGTCTGCGTGCGGCCTTGGGCGTGGCGTGCGAGCGGGAGGGCTTTGTGCTGCGCTTGGCCAATCCAACGCTCTGCACCGACAACGCGGCGATGGTCGGCATGGTCGCCCATCTGCGCTTGGCCAACGGTGGCGAAACCACATCTCCCGACGCTGAAATTGTCCCGGGCTGGAAGTTGGCAGATATCTAAAATTAATCAGTTGACAGGTTTTACGAAAGTGTTAGTTTTTCAAGCGCTATGGAGGGATTAGCTTGTTCTCGAGGTTTTGAACTCAACACAACGTGGTTGAGTGGGTTGTTTTTCGCGGTCGGTTGCGTGTTACCCGGGGCGTCCGAGTTGAGCGTGACATTTGGCCAAGCTCCCGGTGAGGCGACCATCACGGCCAGCGGCGTTGACCAGGGCCAGGTCGGGGCGCTCATGTTTTCCGACGACTTGGCCAACTGGTTCCCGGTAGCAGCCACGACGGAGACGTCGCTCGGCTTTAGCGAACGCTCGGCCGCCAGCCAGCGATTTTTTCAACTGCTCGAGAGCACGCCGCCCAAGCTCAGCGCGGCGGCCAACTGGAAAACCAAGCTCAGCCTGCCGAGCGACAAGTTTCTCGTCGAGTTCAAGGC
>MPMD02362063.1_pt1 | contig 24081 bp, 20 predicted proteins | sample 1617291 | NCBI WGS metagenome assembly MPMD02 (sample SAMN05944810, study PRJNA350692) | marine metagenome | biome: marine; feature: ODZ; material: water; isolation source: 120 m water sample filtered on 30 um supor filter | place: Pacific Ocean | collected 2012-04-09 | depth 120m m | reverse complement strand
TCCGCTGGCTACAGTAGTCGTCGTCAATACAAAGGGTCCAGGCCTCGGTGATTTGGTTACGAAGCGGTCGGCGGTTTGTCATCGTAGTGGAAATATTTACTTTTGGTCGGAGGTTAGGCGAGGTGCCGGCGTTGAGTTTTCTGCAGCTGACAATACTGTGCCGGTGCGGCGGGTCGCAGCCCAACCCTAAACTGGCTTCAATATCATCAGGGCATAAGCGGGGAACAGAAGTAAAACATGGCCCATCTGCAGAACAACCTGCATTCCTGATTTAACTTCGCTACCGCCTTTCGCAACAACCATACGTGCCGGTTTTGTTACCCATACAAGGGCCGATACATAAAAAGCCATGATCATCAGGCTTAGCCATAACCAAAGTTGAGACAAGGGAAACGAGTTCATAAATGCGGCTGTCACGCCTGAAAGGGTAATAAACAAAGCCACGATAATTTCGAGCAGTCCAACAAAATTAGCTGCTTTTACGAGCGCTATGTTTGCCGGGTCAATGGCCGGTTTCACCGCAATCAATACAGCAATCACCACGGAAGTTATTGCCAGTAAAAGCAGCAACATGCCCCCACCGCTATGAGCCAGGGTCAATATGGGATCAGCACTCATAAATAAAACTCAACCTTTTGTTCCTCAACCAGGCCAGGGGCCCCTGTAATGCCTTGATTCTCAAGCCATCATAGCAACGGTAACAGCGAGCGGAATGCGTATTTGACACATGGTCGGTGTTGTCATTTTTTAGGGCAGCCGGAGTTGTCCTGCCGTACGCTGGGACCTGCAACGGTTTCTATTGCTCTGCTGATATGCCAACACAACCCACCCCAGGCACCGACCGCAAACTTGGCCCCTTCTTCCTGATGCCGGGCATTACCCGCATCAACGGGTTGAGTTATTTCATTACGGCGATGATTGCCGTGCCGATGATGGCGGCGTTGAGTTTTCTGCAGCCGATCATGCTGCGCCTCCTGGACATAGACCGGGCGGTGCAGGGCACGCTCAGTGGCGACCTGGTGTTCTACCAGGAAATTATTGTGCTCGCGACCACACCTTTTATAGGTGCGCTGGCCGATAAGGTCGGCCGCCGGCCGCTCGTGATGCTGGGCGTTGCCTTGCTCGGTCTCGGCTACGCGTTTTATCCCTTCGCCGAAGACGTGTTCCAGATGTATGCCTACCGCACGATTTTCGGCCTCGGCATTGCGATTGTCGCGACCAGCATCACGATTGTTAATACCGATTATGTACAGGATCGCAGCCGCGGCAAGTGGGTGGCACTCGCCAGCCTGACGCAGGGTATCGGCATCTTCGTGGTGTCGCAGTTACTGCGCACCTTGCCCGCGAGCATGGCCAAGGACGGCATGTCGGAGCAGGACATCGCGTTCTCTTTGTTCTGGGCCTGCACGGCGACCTGCATCACGCTGTTCATTATTGCCACCACGGGCTTAAGCCGCAGCAAACCGCCCGAAGCGCGCGAGCGCGATTCCGTTATCGAACTTGTGAAGGCCGGTTTGAAAACAGCCCGCGATAACAGTCGCGTGTTGCTTGCCTATTCATGTGCTTTTGCTGCCCGCGGTGATGTGCTGGTTGTCGGGACTTTTACCTTTTTATGGACATTACAAGGAGCCGAAGACCAGGGGCTGGGCCTGGCCGAGGGTTACAAACGCGGCGGCATGATCATGGGCGTCATCCAGGGCTCGGCCCTGTTATGGGCCATGTTCATGGGCTTCATGCTCGACAAGATGGACCGTGTGACCGGCGTGATCATCGCGTTCTCACTCGCGGCCGCGGGCTACACCGCATTTGGGTTTATCGATGATCCGTTCTCGAGCAGCGTAATTTTGCCGGCGGTCATACTTGGCATGGGCGAGACCAGCACCATTATTGCGGGCAATGCGCTCATCGGGCAGAGCGCGCCGCCGGCGCTACGCGGCGCCGTGCTCGGCAGCTTCGCATTGTGCGGTGCACTCGGAATTCTTATCGCCACCTCGATCGGGGGCCGTGTGTTTGACCTGATCGCCCCGGGGGCACCGTTCGTGCAGATGGGGATAATCAATACACTGGTGCTGAGTTTCGCGGTGTACGTGCGGTGGTGGGGGAAGTCATCGCGGTAAACAACATCGAACCGCAATCTCCGTAAGCTGCGCTTCGGCGCCGCTTAGGTTATAAAAGCGATTGATCTGCAATTGCCTGTATTGGTTTGGGGGAATCTTTAATGAAGTGGGAACGAATTCTTAAAGCTGCGCCGTGGTCCAAGCGTGCGATGCCCCGCGGCGGGCAGATGGACGGCTATTTCTACATCGTTAGCGGTCGCGCCGGCCCGTTCACAATTTTCAGCGATACGTGGCGCAGCGCCGATGGCATCAGCTGGGAGTGCATGTCCAGGAAATCCGGCTGGGGTAAACGCTGCTACCCGGAAGTCGATGTCGTTAAGGGTCACCTGGTACTGAACGGCGGCCAGAGCTTAAATACTTTTTATAACGATGTATGGCGTTCTGCCGACCAGGGCCGTACCTGGGAGCAGGTCTGCGCCGACGCGCCGTGGGGTGTGCGGGCCGGTCACCACAGCCATGTCATGGATGACGAGATTTACATGTTCGGCGGCGCGCGCAACTCCAATGACCGGATCTTCTATCCCGAACTCTGGGTCAGTTCCGACCTCGGCGAGACCTGGGAACTGCGGGCCGAGTTGCCCGAAGACATGGGCCGGGCCGGCATGCAGGTCTGTCACATCGACGGCACGCTGTATTTCATGGGCGGCGATCACGACCGGCCGGTGTTCCTGCCCAACTGGGAAGGGCGTCGCAACGACGTTTGGAAATCCGAGGACAAGGGCGCGACCTGGGAACTGCTCGGCCACGCCCCGTGGATTCCGCGTACCGGGCACCAGGCTGTCGCGCACAACGGCAAGATCATCGTGATCGGCGGTCACATTCCCGGCAAGAACAAACAATCGAAGATACAGTCTATCGCACACGACATGTGGGCCTGGGAACCCAAAAATTGTGGCGAGAGCATGGACGGCTGGAAACTGGTCACCAAAAACGTGTGGGGTTGCGAAGACAACCCGGGTCGGGATGGCAAGAGCGATTTTCGGATCGAGGTCCGTGACGGCAAGGTATGGACCTTCGGCGGCGACCGGGAGCGGTTTTTGCCGTGGCCAATGGATAACGATGTCTGGGTTGCGGAGTTGCCGGATTAACAATTAACAGGAGCCGAACCACGAGTTATTCTACAGCCGGTTCGACCCTGGTAATTACGAGTAATATTGGATTTGGTGAATCAGCGGGGGGCGTTCCATGTTGCGTGGTTTTCTGTCAGTAGTATTTTTTTGTCTGATTGTCGGCATTAGCTGGGCAGGCGGTCACGACCAGTCTTCGTTCGAGAAAGAGTCGTTCACCGAGGACGATTTCGCCCAGTTTTTCAGCCTGGTAAAAGATGGCAAGATTGCCGCCGCCGATATCAGCGAGCGCTGCCAGAAGCAGGGCATAGGCTTTACCTTTGTCGGTACGGATATCACCCACGACCAGGAGCGCCAGCGAATTTTCTACAACGTGTCGAAGGAAGATTCGTCGGCCGACGGCCGCACACTGCGCGCCAAGCATTTCAATGCATCGTTTGGCGAATGGACGGGTTCGGTGTTCAAGCCCCTGTGCCCCGGCATGTATACGATCGCAGTGGACTACGCCCTGAAGGGCAAGGCCGAGGTGGTGGTGTATCTGCGGCGCGACGGCGAGGAGCGTCCCGGCCGCCGGATCATCGGTTCAACGACGGGCCACCTGTCACTGGCGTTACCGCTGAAGTCGCAGGTAGAACTGTCCACCTGGACCGAGTCCGGCCGTAAACGTACGCTCGAACAGGTCACGTTGACCGTCGTTAAAGTCCAGCACCTCGAGGACTACGTGACGGACGTCGACATGGATCAGGCTACGGAAGACATCGCGTTCTTAAAACGCACCGCGCAAGAGTAAGCGCAGCTTTTAATCAGAAAAACTAAAGCGAGCGCAGGAATGTTACAAGTTGTTCGCGCTGGGCTTCACTCAGAGCGCGGAATCGTTCCTTCGCACCTTCTGCCTCACCGCCGTGCCAGAGTATCGCCTCGGCGAGGCTGCGCGCCCGCCCGTCGTGCAAATAAAACTCGAAACCCGCGACCTCTTTAGTCAGTCCGACACCCCACAACGGCGCCGTGCGCCATTCCTGCCCGTCGGCCAGGAAATCCGGCCGGCCGTCTGCCAGGCCGGGGCCCATGTCATGCAGGAGTAAATCGGTAAACGGGTGGATTGCCTGGTTCGCAAGTTCCACCAGTTCATGTTCCCCGGTTTGCAGTGTGGATACATGGCACCCAACGCAACCGACGCCGGCAAACAATGCCGCGCCGGCCTGCACATTGCTGTCAGCCGCGTTGCGCTGCTTCGGCACGGCGACCAGCTGCGTGTAACGGATCAGCGGCACGAAAAACGCGGGCACGATCTCCGGCGGATGGCTGACCCTTTCCGAAGTTTCAATACATGACTGCTGATTGGGTAAACAGTTCTCGTCCGGGAACACTGGCGACGTGATCCCCATGTCGCCGATGGCGGCACCGGCATTCTGCTGGCGCAGGCTGGGCTGATTGGATTTCCAGCCGAAGCGACCCACGGAAGTTGTTTGTCTTTCCACATCCCAGACCCGGTTCACTTTGCCGCTGATGCCGTCGCTGTTCGCATCGTCCGGGTCTGCCAGCGCTTCGAGCGTCGCATCCGGCACGGCTTCCAAAAGCCCCAGACCAATCACCGGGTTGGCAATGCGGGCCGAGGTAAGTGTTTCCGGCGGCAGTTCGCCGAACGCCAGGTCGTCGAAACTTACCGTTGGCTGACGCAGGGTATAGGCGGCGCCATCGGCATATTCGCCGGGCACATCCTGCCAATTGATTATTACTCTGCCTTCCGGCGAAACGCCGTCTACCGCCCGGTCCTGCAATTGGTCGCCGTAACCCGGCACGCCGGCCGGCTCGCCGTGCGGCCCCGCGCCCGCAATGCTGATGCGCACGAGCATGGACTCCAGCGGCTCGCCCTTGTTTTCCGGTGGCCTGCCGCGGCCACTGTTGACGTGGCAGTCCGAACAGGCGGAACGATTGAATATCGGCCCGAGGCCGTCAGTCGTGGGCTGCGAGCCCGGCGCCGGCGCCCAGACGGTGGTGAACAGTTGCTGACCGAACATGAAGCGCGCCTGGCTCATGCCCTCGGCATTGGCGGCAATCGATTTGAATGCGCGCCCGCCCGTGATATCGACCGTGGTGGCTCCGCCGAGATCGGGCGAGATGGTGTCCGCGCCCGCCGGAATGGCAGGGGCAAGCAGCGCAAGTAACGCGAGTAGCAGGCAGGCTTTATTCATACGGCCATTATTGCCTAATTTACCGGGGGTGTCAGACACTGCGGTCAGCCGGGCTGTTACACTCGGGCCGTGTAAAGCATGCATGGAAAAGACATGCCCGCAGAGGTCAATAAACAGCTCATCCTTACTGTCATTGATGTGATATTCAATCAGCAGGATCTTGATCGCCTGGAAGAATTTTTTACTGATGATTTTTTCAACCATGACGGTTATCCGGGTGCACCAACCGGGCCCGCTGCCTTCAGGGCGTATTTGCCGATGTTCAAGGCCGCCTTTCCAGATCGCCTGCTTACGCCGGAGTTCACTTTATGTGACGGTGACAAGGTAATTTCACGCACCATCACCGAGGGCACGATGACCGGCATATTTATGGGTATTGAACCAACCGGCAAGAAATACCGCATTACAGCGACGGATACCTACCAGGTGCGCGATGGCAAAATCTGCGCCCGCTGGGGTAACGAGGATGCGCTCGGGATGATGCAGCAACTTGGCCTTATTCCGGGTGGCTGGCGCACGGCGAGCAATGACGACGTGGGTTCGCTGGAGGGCGACTACGGCGAATAGGCATTGGTGCCTGGCACCAATGAACAGGCGACAACTATGAATATAGAAATCATCATCGGCCACGAGATGCATCCGCAACAGGTCGCGGAATTCGCGGTCGAGGCCGAAGCTGCCGGCGTGCGCACACTCTGGCATTCCAATCTTACGGACGGGTGGGATCCCTTTGTCGCACTCGTGCCCGCGGCCATGGCGACCAGCCGCATCAAACTGGGGCCGCTGGCGCTCAGCCCCTACGAGATGCATCCACTCAAGATCGCCTACGCACTCGGCAGCCTGAACGAGCTCTCGAACGGGCGTGGCGTAGTCGGATTGGGCGGCGGCGGGGCGATCGCAGCGGCAATTGCCAATGTCGACGATGGCGTCCACCTGGATTTCAAAAAAATGCGCATCGTGCGCGGCGTGCGGGAGGGGGCCGAGATCATCTACCGGGTGACGTCCGGTGATTATTTCCCGCCGTACAGGGGCGAGGTCTTCCAGTTTAACCGGCCGGTCAAGACCACTTTTCTCAAAGCCTCCCGGCCGCAGATCATCAGTTGTTCGATGGGTCCGCAGATGCTGCGCATGGGAGGGCGCATCGCGGATGGCATCCAGGTGGGTGACGTGACGGCTGGACGTCTGCCTGAAGTCATGCAGGATATCCAGGCCGGCCTTGCGCAGCGGGAATACCCGGCAGAGGATTTTCGTATCGGTAACTTTTGGGCCTGGCACATTTACAAGGATCGCGAGAAGGCGATGCATGAGGCGCGGGCCAAATTATTCGCGCGCGCCGAGGTCATCCCGCCGAATATCGGGCTGGATCATCTGCTGGAACCCGACGAGGCGCAGATCGTGCGCGATAACTTCCGCAATTTCATCATGGCCGACATCGATGGTTCCGGTGAGATAAAGGATGTACCGCCGGAGCTCGTGCAGCGGATTATCGATGAGGTCTGCTCGGCAGGCGATTTCGATGACATCGACCGCGAGATCGAGCGCTTCCGCGAAATGGAGCGCGCGGGCCAGACCGACCTGGCCCTGCGCGTGTTCGACGACCCCTTCGATTCACTCAAGGTCATCAAGGAACGCGTGATCCCGCACTTTTCGTAATACCTGAACGCTAATTCAAATTATCGATTCGCCGGAAAAATATGGGTGCAGCCATAACAGTGCGCCGTATGCGACCATGCCTGCGATCACGACCACCAGGTCCTTCCACAGTGCATATTTTTCTGAATCCCCTGTCTCACCGCGCCTGTTCAGCGACCAGATGCTGATTAATGCGTACCCGGCGAAACCCCCGAACAGGAGTATGGAGTCAAGGTCGCCGTTGGCAAACAGGTGACCTGCGCCCCAGCAACTCATACCCCAGAGCATCGGGTGACGGGTCAGGCGGCGGAGGTTGGTGGGCAGGAACAGACCCATGAACAATATGCACCCCAGCAGCACGAGCATGCCCGTAGTCCTTGCTCCCCAGTCCGGCGGATCCCACACTTCCACTTCTGGCGCGATGATTTTGCCGGCGATGATGCCCACCATCCCGGTCACGGAGGTTGCGATATAAACACCGCGGAAGAGTCGTTCGCCGAGCTTGGCGACCAACTGTTCGCGTATGCCGAATACGCCCGGCGACAGGTGTGCGCTTAAGAACAATACCCAGCCGAGTATCAGTAGCCACATGTTGGCCTGCCTCCTCGCAGGCAGCAGGGCTTATAGCAGGGCGGGCGTCAGCCCGGTACCGTGCGCCGCCCCGCCCCGAATATCTTGCAGAGAATAAATACCAGGATGCTGACGATTATCACCAGCACGAACTCGACCAGCGGAATCAGGCCGGCCTCAAAGGAAGCCATCAGGCCCTCGGTATTGGCGTAGATAACGGCCACGATCCCGATGTAGAACAGGCCAAGGATCCAGCGCGTGGTTTTACTCAGTCCCAGGCCGTGCATCTGCGTGATGACAAACATTCCGAGGAACCCGGCAAAAAACCGCGGCCACTCCTGGCCCGCCAGGATCGCAACCATCACTCCGTGTGCGACCACCGAGATTTCTGAAACCACGCTCCAGCGCGGATTCACGTGCATGCGGGTAAAGAACAGGCTGCCCTGGAGCATGAGCATAAACATGTACAAAAAGCCCAGCAGGTGACCGCCCGTGATATCCATCGGGTGATACCAGAACGTATACAGGATCGCCCAGGAGAAATAGTAGCCGTGGTATTTGCGGATCGCCTCGGTGGCATCCCGGGGCAGCGGTAGCCTGGCACCGAAGGCCATCCCGCGGCGCTGGTTCTCCATGATCAGGATGGCAACCAGCATGATCACCACGGATGCCTGCGAGCTGAACTCCGCAACGTCCTGTGCGAGTCCGTCGTACCAGATATGTGTCTGCACCAGGTGCACGAGGATGAATACGGCGTTGGTCGCGAGCGCGGCAATGTTGAACCAGTGCAGCTTAGAGCTGTACTTGCGGTTACTGTTCTTGGCACGCCAGATCAGGTACCAGATGATGACCTGGTGCAGAACGTAAGCAATCCACGCCGATGCCCGCGACCAGAAGGTCGGTTCCGCCAGCTGCCAGAGGTACCACATACCCGGGATGAAGGCGCCATCCTGCCGTTCGGCAAAAGGAGGCGGTTCGAGCCAGAGCTCGCCGGTTAACCAGATGAGCCCGACGAATGCGAAACTGATTCCGATACAGAACCAGAGTGCCCGGCTTACGTCAATCGCGGTATCGGTAGTTTCTTTCATGGATGTGTGCCTGGGGGCAAGCCGATCTAATAAACTAAAATATCAGGCGTGGCTAGCGAGCAAAGTAACTTATTGTAATGGTTCTCACAGCGGCCGAAAATCGTTGTTAGCAGCCACCAGCATTCAGGAATAAGGGCAAGCCCCTCTAACCAGCGGTCAACCGGAGATTACGTGTGGCTTCCCGGAGTTGGCCTCGTCTAGGATGTACCGTCTGAAATATTGCCCACACGGGTAAGTCACAAGGTTTTTAGCCCATGCAATTGCCACCATTTGAATACATCAGGCCTGAGAGCCTTGCCGAAGGCCTGCAGGCGCTGGCCGAGCATGGTGACAAGATCGCTATCATGTCGGGCGGGTCGGACCTTCTTATTAATATGAAGTTTCGCCTCGATGGGCCTGAATATCTCCTGAGCCTGAACGGGCTGCCGGAATTGCAGCTAATCGAAGAACTTGATGACGGCAGCCTGCGCATTGGCGCCGGTTGCAAGTTAACCGAGCTTGCCAATAACGCGTTGATCAAAGAACGCTATCCGGCGCTGCAGGCCGCGATCTTTTCCGTTGGTTCGCGTCACGTGCGCAATATGGGGACAATCGGCGGCAATATCTGCCTGGATACCCGTTGCTGGTACACCAATCAATCAGAAACCTGGCGCGACACCCGCGACGGTTGTTTCAAGACCGACAGCGAACAGTGTCATGTCATCAAGACGACCACCAAGTGTCATGCTTTAAGCAGTACCGACAGTGGGCCGATGCTGATAGCGCTGGATGCCAGCGTGGTGCTGGCAAGCCAGGCGGGTGAGCGGGTTGTGCCGGTGCGGGAGTTTTACCAGGATGACGGCCTCGATCACACGGTACTTGAACCCGGCGAAGTACTGGTTGCGGTTATCGTGCCGCCACCGCGGGGCCGGGCGGTATTTGCGAAACTCGCGCAGCGCGAGGGGCTGGATTTTGCAGCCGGCAGTTTTGCCGCCGCTGTTAGCGGGAGCAACGAAAAGCTGGATTCTGTATGCCTCGTAATGGGCTCGGTAGCGCCCGAACCGCGGGTTATGGAACAGGCCGGGAAGATTCTTATGGATGCCGGCCTGACCGATGAGTCTATCGACGCGGCGGCCGGTGCTGCACGCCTGTCTTTGGACGAAGTTACTAACTTGTTTACACCACCTGGCTACAAAAAGCGTTTGATCAGGGCACTGGTTAAGGATGCACTGACAGAGTTGCGCGATCAGGCGGTGCGAGGCTAATTATGGCAAAGCAACTGATTACTTTGATAGTTAACGGTGATTCTTACGAGGTTGCCGCAGCCCCGCACCAGACCCTGCTCGAGGTTATGCGTGACATCCTGAACATGACCGGCACCAAGCGTGGTTGCACGGCCGGAAGCTGTGGAGTATGCACGGTTAATGGCGAGCAGGGCGAAGCGATCCTGTCCTGCCTGGCACTGGCGGTCGAATGGGACGGCAGGCCGGTGACAACTATAGAAGGGGTGGAAGAGGGCGATAAACTTCACCCGGTGCAGCAGGCCTTTCTTGAATACGGAGCGGTGCAGTGCGGTTTTTGTACGCCAGGGTTAGTCATGTCGGCCAAGGCTTTGCTGGATGTGAATACCGATCCGACCGAAGCCGATATCAATGAGGCCATGGCGGGCGCGATCTGCCGCTGTACGGGCCACATCAAGGTCAAAAAGGCGATCAGGGAAGCAGCAAAAGCACTCAGAGAACGCGAGGTGAATGATGGCGCGAGTTAAGGAAGATACCGCGGTCGTCGGTAAGAACTGGGCGCGACTCGACGGTGCTGACAAGGTCAGCGGGCGTTCTATATTTGCCGACGATGTGCGGCTGACGGGCATGTTGTACGGCAAGGTGGTGCGCAGCCCGCATGTGCATGCACGCATCCTGAGTATTGATACCAGCGCGGCGGAAGCATTGGCGGGCGTGAAGGCGGTGATCACACCGGAGGATGCGAAGGATATCTGGCTCGGCATCAATCAGCCCCTGCTGCCAACCGAAAGCGTCATGCACGTGGGGCATGAAGTTGCTGCCGTTGCGGCCATCAGCGAAGAAATTGCGGCCAGGGCGGCGGCGCTTATAAAGGTTGAATACGAACCGCTGACCGAATTGCTCGATGTCGAGAAAGCGATGGAGGACGATGCTCTGCAGCTGCATGAAAAGGCTAAGGGCAATATCGCGTGGAAGCAGGAAGAGGAGCACGGCGATCCCGATGCTGTCTTTGCCGCGTGCGACGTTATTCGCGAAGACACTTACATTACCAATCCCAGCCACAATTGTTTTGCCGAATACCATGTCTGTGTCGCTGATTTTTCCAGCCCGGCCAAGCTCAAGATGTGGACGCCCACGCAGACTGCCATGTTATTCCAGCAAAGCCTGGCAGCGGGCTTCAAGTTGCCGGTCAGTGACGTCCGCCTGCTGACACTGAACACGGGGGGTGGTTTTACCGGCCGAACCTCAACCCGGCCACATCATTTCCTGGCGGCGTTGTTGTCGCGCAAGGCAGGCCGGCCGGTGCGGCTGCGTTCAGCCGGTGACGAAGAATTCATCATGTCCCGGGCCGGGGGCAGGGTTACTTACAAACTGCGCTCCGGTGCTACTAAAGACGGCAAGCTTAAAGTTATAGAAGCGGATTTGCTGTTCGACACCGGTGCGTATATCGAATCGCAGATGATTGTCACAACACTCACATCAAAATATATACATGCGTTGTACCCGATCGAGGCGTCACGTTACCGGGGCAGGTTGATACATACCAATAACCTGCCGTATTACTTTCATCACGGTGGCGGCATCGCCCAGTTCCAGTTTGCCCTTGGGCAGCATATGGATGCCCTGGCCCGGGACCTGGGCATGGACCCGGTGGAGTTCAATTTGCAGAACGCGGTTGAAGAAGGCTACACCACCATGGACGGCGCTTTTTACGCGAGCTGTGGTCTCAAGGAATGCATCGAGAAAACGGCTGCACTGGCCGGCTGGAAGGACAAGTACGGCAAGCTGCCTAAATTTAAGGGTATCGGCATAGGTATCGGTGCCATGGCCTCGGGTGCCAAGGGTTTGTTCAGGCACGATACGTCGGCCGCGTTCGTCAAAGTGACCGAGGATGGCAAGGCCTCCCTGTTTGTCGGTATTCCCGACATGGGGCAGAGCTCTCATACCACGATGGCGATTATTTGTGCCGAGGTGCTGGGTATTTCGCCGGAAGACATCAACGTGGTATCGGGCGATACGGACAGCGATCCGCTGGATGTGGGCGCATTTATTCAGCGCGGTACCTTTAATACCGGTAACGCTACCAAGAACGCCGCGATGGATGCGCGCGATCAACTCACGAAGAAGGCCGCAGAACTGCTCGAAGTGGAAGAAGCTGTGCTGGTGTTCCGTGACCGCAGGGTTTACCCCGAGGGCCAGGAAGACAAAGCGATCCCATTTAAAAAGGTGGTGTATGAAACGCTGCACAGCCAGGAAGGCCGCTTCGTTATGGGACGCGGTTTTTATAGCTCGCCACTGGAAAAAGGCACCATGGCTTATTCTTTTGGCGCGCAGATCGCCGAGGTGACGGTGGATCCGGGTACCGGCGTGGTAACCGTTGACAAAATGACGGCCTCACATGATGTCGGTCGGGCCATAAACCCGCGGGTTGTCGAGGGGCAGATGGACGGGCAGATTTTCAGTGGCATGTCGCAGGTGCTGTACGAAGAAATCCTCATGGAGGATGGCCAGGTGATGAACCCGTCCCGGCTCGATTACAAGATGCCCCGGGCGTTCGAGATGCCGGAAGTCGAGCACATTATTGTTGAAAGCATCGACCCCAACGGGCCGTTCGGCGCCAAGGAAGTCGGTGAGGGGCCTATCGTGTGCACCATGCAGGCCATTGCCAATGCGGTCACCAACGCGATTGGCACCCAGGTGAAGGAGATGCCCCTGTCGCCGTGGCGGGTAATCAAGGCGATAAAGGACTGACGCGAAACGGTTAACGCCGACGCCTTAAGCGTGAGCAGCAGGGCTGGTTGCCGCGATGCTTTATGCCCGCTTCGCTCCCCCGGACACGGCCCTGGTTTCCTGCGCCATTTCCACAGGCTGCAATTGTGTCATCAGTCTGCAATGGCCGACCCACGCACAGTGTTCAGGGCCGAAAGGCATGGTGTAGTCGGTCAGCGTATTTGTTTCATCCTCGAACTCTTCGGGGCACATGACCTGTTCCACATGCGAAGCTGCCACGGTTTTCATGTATGCAGATAACCCGACAACCTCTTGAAGGTCTTCGGCTGTAATATCCAGTGTTTTCGCTGTGGCTACATACTTCTTTAAACTTGAGGCGCAATTAACGGCGAAGGCACTACCCACGGATACGAGCGCCTGTATGCGTGGATTATCATGCTGACTGAAGTCCGGTTCCGGTTCCGCTGTTTCGGCAAAGTCTGACAAAATATACTGCTCGACAGCATCTGTAGTTGACCGTCGAATATTGGCGGCAGTTTTTATCGCATCAGCAACATCTTCGTCGGTCACATGAAGGGCGCGCGCTACAAGCATGTTTTCTCGCAGACATGTCTTGCATCCGCAGGCGACCGCAACAGCAATCGTGACCAGTTCTCTTTCCTGGGGCGTAATAGACATAAATGGCCTTCTCCGGGTATGTAGTTATAAATGCGCGACTCATAATACACTTGGCATCACGCGGCTAACGGAGAAAGCCGGGAATTGACCGCTGTGTTTCGGTATCTACTTATTCAGGCACAGAAAGCCGCAGGCGCAGGAAGCCACAGGCGCAGGAAGCCATTTCAGGCCATGGTGCGTAAGGTACAGGTCGGGGCTTCAGACAGGGCCCATCGTAAGGTACAAGTGCACGATGCCTGGGAAGGGTACAGGTCTTATAGGATAACCTACTGAAAATAAAGTAAAAAATACTGAAGGTACAGAATTACTGTATTCCTTATTCTTCACAGTTCTCATCGCATCCGGCACACTTGATTGGCCGTTTCTCATTGTCAGGGTGATGCCTGTTCAGCCAGAGCTGAAAAACAGCCCAGAATACACACAGGGCCACCATGCCAAGTAATGCAAAAATGTAGGTCATCATCTCAGTATATTAAACCTGTTAATCAGGTCGCGCTGAACAACCCCGCGAAGCCCATGAATGCCATCGAGAGTATCCCGGCGATGATCAGGTTCATCGCGATACCCTGGATCAGTTTAGGTATATCGGATAATTCGGATTCTTCCCGCAGTCCTGCCAGTAACAGCAGTGCCAGCGTGAAGCCGATACCGGCACCCAGCGCAAAAACTATCCCCTCCACCAGTCCATAACCCCGGTTTGTAGCGAAGATTGCCAGGCCAAGTATGGCGCAGTTAGTAGTGATCAGCGGCAGAAAGATACCCATGGCCCGAAACAGGGTGGGACTGATTTTCTTGATGAGCATCTCTATGAACTGGACCGTGCTGGCGATAACGACGATGAAACTGATCAGGCGCAGGTAAGGCGCGTAGATCAAGACGTAGGTGTTTAAAACCCAGGCACAAATTGCCGTAATCAACAGTACAAAAATGGTTGCCAGGCCAAGCCGGAGCGAGGTTTCCAGGGAATTTGATACGCCGAGGAAGGGGCAAAGACCGAGGAAATAGGCCAGAACGAAATTGTTGATCAGCAAAGAACTGATGAAGATCCAGGCCAGGTTATCCATCAGATGCCACCCTTTCCGCCTCTGCCACCTGTTCGATGAACTTGTCTTTCTGCTGGGTTACCCAGTTAAAAAAGAGCAGGATGAGCCCGAGCGTCAGGAATCCTCCCGGGGGCAGAATCATAATCACCCAGGGCTCGAAATGTTCGCCGAAGAGATCCACGCCGAATAACGATCCGTTGCCGAGGATTTCCCGTATAGCGCCCAATGAGAACAGCGCCACCATGAAACCACCCGACGTGCCCAGCGCATCCATTACCGCCAGGCGTACCGTGTTCCTCGAAGCAAAAGCTTCCTGCCGGCCCAGGATCATGCAGTTAGCCACGATCAGCGGAATAAACGCGCCGAGTTCCTTGTGTACCTTGGGAACCAGCGCCAGCAGCGTGTAGTCGGCTACGGTCACGAAAGTCGCAATTATGATGATGAAGCCGGATATGCGTACCTGCTTGGGAATCCATTGCTTAAAACTGGCCACCAGGAAGCTCGAACCGACCAGCACGAACAATGTCGCCCCTCCCATCGCCACCGCGTTGATGGCTGAATTGGTGACTGCCAGCATCGGGCACATGCCCAGCACCTGGACAAATACCGGGTTGTCACGCCAGATACCCTTGATGAATGTTTCGTAGGCTTCGTGTTCGTTCCTGGCCATTATTTATTTCGTCTCGTCAGCCGCCTGTTCCGGCTTGGTCATTAATGGTTCCGAACCCGGCTGCGGCAATCGTGTCGACCAGGTTGTATGCGTTTCATTGATAATCCTCACCACCGCTTTGGATGAGATAGTCGCCCCGGTGATCACATCGACCTCGTTAGGCAGGGACTTCTTGCCCTTCTTTACCGGAATAATTTCGGGTTCAACTGACAGCGCTTTAAAATTCGCCACGAATTCAGCATCCTTGTAGATCTTGTCACCGAGGCCCGGCGTCTCGCGACTCTCCAGTATTTCCATGCCTGTCACTACTTTCTGGTCCGGTTTGTACCCGTACAGCAACCCGATGATGTCCTGAAATCCAGGCCCGGCACCGGGGATAGCGTAACCGATAAAACTGCCATCTGCGTCGTAACCGCCATAAACGGGTTGTTCATCTTTCTCCGTTACCGTGGTCGGAACAAGTTCGCCGTTCTTGTACACCAGTTTCTGCATTTGGGTTACACCCGGAACAACCTTGAATACCGCCTCACGCAATTCCCGGGCCTTGTTGGCCGTGATCGTCGGCAGCGTGACTTCATAAATGCCGATGATGGCAACCCCGGAAACCAACCCCGCCAGGGCGAGGGTCAGCACGAGTCGGGTTGAACTCACTGCAGGGGCTTCAGGTGGCTTATCCGGGCTCATAAAGAATCAGCTCAGCGTCCGAAAATTCGCGGTTGCGTGTAACGATCAATCAGGGGAGTCGCCGCGTTCATTAGCAGAATGGCGTACATCACACCCTCCGGCAATCCACCGAAGACGCGAATCAGGACGACCAGTACCCCCACACCGATACCAAAAATCCACGTTCCCCGTGGCGTCAGGGGTGAAGTCACGGGATCGGTTGCCATGTAGATGGCGCCCAGTAGCAACCCCCCGGAGAATATCGAGAACAGCGGGCTCGGAAAGCGCACGGCATCAACCAGGGTCAGGCCTCCTGAGAACATGACCACGGTGAGCAGGATGCTAACGGGGATCCTCCAGTCCAGGTCACGCCGGATCCACAAATAGATCCCGCCGAGTAACAGCAGTACGCCGCTGGTTTCCCCCAGGGATCCGAGCGTATTGCCGAACATGAGGTTCGTCAGTGGCGTTACCTCCTGTTCGAATTTCATCAGGCCAAGCGGCGATGCAGACGACACTATATCGACCTTCGTCTGCATGAACGGTAATGCCAGGTTGCTGGCGCTCACATGGAAAAAACTTTCGGACCCCCTCAGGGACGTCCAGGTCGTCATGGGGATGGGAAAGGTAGCCAGCAGGAAGGCACGTCCGAGAAGTGCCGGGTTAAACAGGTTGTGGCCCAGCCCTCCCCAGATCACTTTACCCAGGCCAATGGCAACGACCCCGCCCAGGAACGCCATCCATATCGGCAGCCCCGGCGGCAGCGTCAAACCCAGCAGCAAGCCGGTCAGGATGGCACTGGCATCGAGAAGCGATTCGCCACGCTTTTCAGATATGGAAAAAAACCACTCGGTCAGTACCGCCCCTGCAATACAGGCACCGAGCACCAGTAACGCGCCCAGGCCAAAAAACCACAGCGCCGCAACGGTAACCGGCATCAGTGCATAGAGCACATCCCGCATCGCGCTGGGCGTAGTCATTCCCTGGTGCAGCAGCGGAGCATGCAAAAGCAGAAGATCCGGGTCTTTCTGTTTCACTCCGGGTTCTCCTTGCTGGCGCGAAGCGCATCCTTGCCGGTGCGAATAAGCTGCACGATCGGAATGTTAGAAGGGCAGGCAAACGTGCAACAACCGCATTCGACGCAGTCCATAACCGAATACTGCTCCATCTCGTCATACATCCGTGCCCTGGACAACCGGGCAAAACGGGAGGGATTGAGAAAATAGGGACAGGCTTCCAGGCAGCGGGCGCAGCGGATACACGGATACTCTTTCGGTCGTGCCGTTTCCACCTCGGTAAATGCCAGGATCCCGGATGTTCCTTTCAGGACAGGCACATCAAGGCTTGCGGTAGGCCTGCCCATCATCGGCCCGCCCAGGATGACCTCGCGCGTCTCGTCTTTAAGACCGCCACAAAAACGCAATACTTCCCTGACCGGGGTTCCCAGCGGCACGATCAGGTTTGCCGGATAATCGGCCCCGGGACCGGATACGGTCACGATGCGTTCTATCGACGGCAGTCCGCGTAAAAAGTAATCGGCAATCGCCACGATGGTGCCGACATTATTGACGTTGACTTCCACGTCCCTCGGGAGTTGACCGGCAGGAACTTCCTTGTCGAAGACGGCTTTAATAATCATCTTCTCCGCCCCCTGGGGGTACTTTACCTTCAGCGGCACAATGCGCACCGGCTGATCCGGTTGGATGTGCCGACGGAGAATCTCGATTGCATCGGGCTTGTTCATTTCCACGCCGATAATTGTTTCTTCGGCACCGAGTTTTTGCCGTACGATCTCTGCACCCAGCAGCAGGTCCTCGGGCCGTTCCACCATCAGGCGATGATCATTGGTCAGGTACGGCTCACATTCAGATCCGTTGATCAGCAGATGGCGGATTTTCACTCCGTCAGGGACCGAGAACTTCACATGAGACGGGAAAGCAGCCCCGCCCATCCCGACGATTCCGGCCATCTGTACCGCGCCGATAAAATCCTCCAGGGAGAGTGACTGCCAATCCACGCCCGCAGATGATTCCAGCTGCTGGGTGGCATAGGGGTCGGCGGCAATCTGAATAGCCGGAGCAAACACCCCGTCAGCACCACGCACGTCACCGATCTCACTAATCGTCCCGGTTACGGGGCTGTGCAGTGCCGTGGACACAAAGCCACCGGGCTTTGCAATAAGCTGTCCACGATTCACCCGCTCGCCGACCTCCACGACCGGCTGGCTCGGCACACCGATATGCTGACCCAGCGGCATCACGTAATCACTGACGAACGGAACCCGCTGGATTGCCAGATCTTCAGTTTGCTTTTTGTGGTGCGCCGGATGAACCCCGTGGTCGAAGTTCCGCCGCAGTAATCGCAGGGTATTCATGATCGGTAAACCGGTTTACGCCTCTTTTGCAGGCCTCTGCCTGGCATTCTTTCGTGATGACCGGAGTCGTTCAGCTCCGCCTGGACTCCGCCAGTTCCATCAGCCGGCCGCGAATCCTGGCGGCTATTTCCATCTCTACCGTCTTCTGGAGTTCTTTAATTTTTTGCTCAGACTCCTGTTTCTGGGCATCGAGCTCTGCCTGATGCTCGCCGGCAACTTTTGCCTGTATTTCCTGCTCCACCTTGGCGGTGAAGGGTGTCACCACCCCCGCCAGTTCCTGCAAGGTGCGCCAGATCTCTATGCGTTTCCCGGCCATCTCGACCAGGCCGGCACTGACCCGGTAGCGAATCTCGTCCGGTGCTTCGCCCACCGTTATAAAGGGGGTTTTTCGTGTTCGGCTTTTGGCATCCAGCTCGAGAAACTCGCCCAGCTCAACCGGTGCGCTGTCATCATCACTCAACACCGAGAGACATCCGGCAAAGCGCTGCTCGGTCAACGCCCAATGGGCCGGTGTCAACTGTTGTTCGCCATCACCCCCTGAAACCAGAATCTGCTGCGGTTGCGGATTGCCATCCAGATTGAGCCGCGTGCCGAACACCCCTTCGGCAGCCGGGTCGTAGCGAAACAAAGGCATCGCACGGGAAGCCACGGCCAGGCGTGCCTGCTCCGTCGTACGCTGCGTTGAGAATCCGTGCCGTTCGGGGCTGGGCGCATGCACATTAATAAGAGCCGGCCCGTTGAACCTCAGCGCTCCCAGCACACTCTGACTGAAGTGATCCGCATCAGAAATCGATGTTTGTGCGATATATGCCTCGTGTTGCGCAAGTGCCAGCAATCCGAAGTCGGCACGTGGATCGTTACGGGACGCCTCGGGCGCGCCTGAAAACCGCCGGCTTGACAGACCGAAGTCCAGCGCATCCAGAACCAGTATTTTTATTGGCAACCCGGAGTTCAGCAGCCAGATGACCTGGGCCAGCCCCCGACCCGCCAGAGATTCATCACTGCCGACCAGTAACAGTGGCGGACAAAGCTCGAGTTCTTCCTCGCTGAGATCTTTCCAGGTCAAGCGGGTCAGGGCTTCCCGCTGCAAGTCGGCACCGCCGGCCGGTCTGTCAATTTCAAGTCGCGCCTGGCGCAACGTTCGTACTACGTCGGCGGTCGCGCCGAGTTGACCCTCCAGTAACCCGGCTGCGAGTTGCGCCGCATCACCTGTCATGTCCAGAACAACAGGAGCCTGGAATGGATTATGGGGGAACGTCCCGGCCCAGTCGGCCATGCTGCCGGGCGCCACTGCCAATCCGAAGCGCGCCCTGCCGAGGCCATGTTTACCACTCAACAACCGCCAGCGATAATCGGTTAGTTGTTTTGACAAATCGATCAACCTGAGCACATCGGCGGTATCGATCGAATGATCCGCAGACACGGTTTCAATTTCATCGGCCAGCGTTTTCAGATCAACCTGCGGCGTGACAATACGCGACAGGGTCCGGGTGACCGTATCCAGATCCTCGACCGGCAGAACACCCGCAAGCGTCTCTTTAACAAGTGCAGTCATTTCCTCGCTGGTCTCTTCCAGTTCCCGGGCAAAGCGCTGCACCGCCGGTTGCTGCTGATACTCGGTTAGAGCCAGGGCCAGCCGGATGGCCAATTTCTCGCCGGAGCCGGCCTCTGCACGGTCACCGCCCGCCACGGCAAACTGGCAGTAGCGTGATAACAGGGCTGCCGCCAGCAGACCAATCTCGGGATCTGCGCTGATGCTCTCGATGGTCTCGCCTGATGAATCCGGCGTCCGGGTCCACGTTTTCCAGAGATTGCGTGCCTCGTCCAACCGTTCCGCATCCTGCGCTGCGCCGGCGAGCGCCCCGGGCTCACATGCGCTGAGGCACAGGCCGCAAGCTTTACAGGCGCTCGGATTAATGGCGAGCGACAACAGTTCAGCGCTGTCTTTTTGCTTTGCTTCGGGCGTATGAAAGAAGGGTTGCGTGACCGCCACCGGCAGCGAACCGAGTTCAGTGATAATCGCTTTGAGCCCCTCATCAATTGCCTGCTTGCGGTCCTCCGACAACGTCATCTTCTCACCGAGCCACGCGAAAGCCTCCTCGAGCATCTCGCCCGCCGTCGACGGCGGGGCTTCCGCTCCCTTGTTCTGGCTGATCACCCGGGCAGCAAGCTGTGAAGCTACCGGTCGCACCGCTTCTGCACCGGTACAACTGATGCCCGCGTCTAGCAGGGAAGCAGGACTGATTGACACGGCACCGATCGCGCTGTCCGGACATTGAGTCCAGCATTGACCGCAACCGGTACACAGCGCCGGGTCGAAAACCGGCAGCATGTTTCGCGACCGGCTCGTATCACCGAAGGTAGAACTCAAAGGCGGCATGGTTCCGGTGGCCAGGTACGGATCCGGGGTCAACGACTCCATTTCACCGTCACGATGCAGGACGCCGACCTGATCCCAGAAACGGGGCAGACTGGCGTAATGATCGTCTGTCTGCGCCAGCTGCTGTACGGCGGCCGGAGCTTCAACGTCCCGAAGCGCAGAGTCTGCTGATCCAGCCGTCACCAGATTTGCGCAGTCGATATGACGTACCTGTTCAAAGCCCGCTTGAAATGCTTCCATCAGCGTGCCGCGCTGCTGCGGGGAAAGATCATTCAGCGCCTTATGCCGTGCCGAAAAGATTCTGCGCACCTTGTGGTCGAGCAAGTCCGCCGCGACCAGTGAAGCAAATATGCTGCCCAGCACATGCTCCTCGGCGAGATCGGTTTCACCGGATTGCTGTGCGTTCGGTTTCGGCGTTGTACAAAAAACCTGCAGGTTGCGTTCCTTGATCGCCGTTTGCACTTCCGGTGCCAGGCGCTGCCACAACTCCTGCGTGGACAAGTCGCTGCGGATAAGCAGCACGCCGCCATCACGCAAGCCTGCCACCGGCTTCATTGTTGCGGGCAGAGGCATCTGCGGGGTGTTGGCTACGGCAAGATCGACGACCACTTCATCACCGGGATCCTGCAATTCCTGTCCGGCGTGGGTCAGACGATCAATACAACAGGTTGCCCAGGTTTCCCGGGGCACTGCGGGCCGACTTCTGATCCGGCCTCCTTCGAGTTCAATCAGCAGGGCAGCGGTCGCCCCGAGAAGATCGTCTCCGCCCTGACCATTGACCCGGTGTATTGCTACCGTCCGCGCTGTTTCCGGTCGTAAGTCAGGCGCATCGCCTAATCCCCGGACTCCCGTCGCAGCGGCATCCGGATACGCGCGTCGCAGCGTATCCAGCAGGACTTCACGTTTGGGATGCGCGCCCGGCGCGTTTTCAAACTCGATACCGAGAAACAGCGTCCGGCTCCCCCTTGTTTCCAGCCCGGTACACAGTGAGACGAGATCCGCACCGCGCAGCGGCAGACCGCCAATACCGTAACTGACCGAATAACACTGCGGTTGTTCACCGGCATGATCGAGGCTGGCGCGAACCTCTCTTAACAGGGGCGCGTCAACGGATAAAGGTGCGGTCAACCGTTCCAGAACGACAACAGCTTTTTTCCCCTGCAAACAACGCGCAATCTCTGCACCCGGAAACGGCCTCAGGCTATGTACGCCCAATACGCCAACACGGCTTTTGTGTGTCCCGCGCATATGATCGGCCACGGCTCGGGCAGTTTCGATGGCAGCGCCCTGTAGCAGCAGGACGATATCGGCATCGTCCAGTTTATGTTGAGACACCGGGCCGTAGTGGCGACCGGTTCGCTGGGCAAACTGTGCAAATGATTCAGCCAGGGACTCTTCCAGGTGCTCGTCGAAATACAGCCGTTTCGCCATGGCGCCCAGGGCAAAACTCTCCGTTCCGAACGAAGCGCCGTTCACTACCGGTTGATCCAGGTCGTGCCAGCGAGGCACACGGCGACGAGTCTCACCGAACAACAGCTTCTGCGCTGCCGTCGGTACTGCAATCTCTTCGTCAGGTGAGCCGACGAAGCCGCGCACCTGTGCGGGCGAGAGCAGACGAACGTCCTGTACGGCGAGCGCCGTCTGTTCCCCGTCCATGACCACCAGGCCCGGAACCAGCGCCTGTTCAGCCGCGCGCCGGGCAATGTAAGTAAAGTCGACCGCTTCTTGTACATTGGCAGCAAAGAGCTGGAAGAAACCGGAATCCGCACTCAGGTGAAACGCTTCGTGACCACTGCCCACTGCATTCCCATGGGCAGCCAGTGCGCGATTACTGAGATGCATAACCAGTGGTGCGTGCTTTCCTGCGGCCGAGATCAGCAAATCCTGTGCCGCGGCTATATCGGGTCCCGAAAGAAAAGCCGTCGCCCGGCGGCCGGCAAGGGCCAGGCCGGTTGCTGCTGCAACAATACCTCGCGGACCCTCGGCACTCTGTGCAGAAAGCACCCCACCGTAGAGATTAGTTTCACCCTGTTCCAGTGCCGACAACCAGTTTGCATCGGCGTCACCGGCCGGAAAGGATCCGCCCAAAACGGCATGCTGTGAAATACCAGCTTCCGCCAGCGCAACAGCATTATTGCCGTCGAGTGCGGCGTCCAGGCCTTCTTCCGCCAGATCCGACCCCGGCGGGGCGCCGAACACTCTTCGATACAAACGTATGGCTGTGTTGGTAAGGCTTGGCACTATGTCTTACCGCGGTCAGGAACATTTTCCTGATCCTGAAACTGCTCGTTTTCCAACCATATGATTGAGTTGGTTGGGCAACGAAAAATGGCCTCCGGTGCTGCCGGTCCGCCCGCCGAGTAATCAATGACCGGCAAGCCGTTCTCCATGTGAATCAGGCCGGGAGCGGCATCCGCCACGCACTTTTCACACGCGTCACATGCCGTCGCACACAAGCGGGTGGCGACTTCCCCGGACAAGGGAATATTGCACTGCACGTAAAGTTTCTGACTAAGCGGACGCAACTCGAAGAGATCCTTGGGGCATGCGGCCACACAATCGGGGCATGCCATGCACTTCTCCGTATCTACTTGCGGCAATCCGTTGTCATTCATGTGAATGGCGTCAAAGGTGCAGGCAACTTCACAGTCGGCAAGGCCAAGACAGCCCCAGGCACAGCCCTTGCCGCCACCGGAGACCACGGCAGCGGCACGACAACTGTCAAATCCCTGGTATTCAGCGATCTGCTGGGCCTGCCTGCCACCACCACCGCAACGCAGTCGCGCAACCAGCTTTTCCTGCTCACCCGCATCAACCTGCAAGTACTCGGCAATCAACTCGACGTCATCGGCACTGGCAACCGTACAACTGCTTACATCGACGCTGCCGGCAACCAGCTTTTCAGCAAATGGCAGGCAGCCGGGTTCACCGCAGGCACCACAATTATTGCCGGGAAGCATGTCGTTCGTGCCCTCGATTCTCGGATCCTCTTCCACTTTCAGGAATCGCTGGGAAACTGCCAGGATGGCACCGAAAAACAAACCAAGACCGACCATGATCGCTGGTGCTACGAGAACGCTATCCATCAGTTAAACGGTGCCGCGCGCGCAATTAACTCATCCAGGCCCGGCTCATCTGGATTCAGTGGATTTCCGGGATGGATACATTCCGCCGGGCAAATCTCTGCCGCCTGCACCATCTCGGCGAAGGTTCCGGCTTTCGGGTCCGTAATGATCGCCTGTTTATCGTCGTTGTACACAAACACCAGTTTGTTAATCGCCATGCAATCATCGCAGGTCGTGCATAGCATGGTGTCGATCCATGGGTCGTCAAAACTGACCTCTTCCTCTTCCTCGGCAACGGGAGCCTCTGCTTCGGGTTCTGCCGCATCGGTCTCGGCCTCGACAACTGGTTCTGTGCCTGCGGGCGCAGCGGATGCCGGTGTGCTCACGGCCGGCCCGCCTCCCTGTAACAGGCTGGCAAGATCACCGCCCATCAAGACATCGACGAGCTGCCCCATGGCATCGCTCGCGGTTTTGGAACGGACAGTCTCCAGTTCTTCGTTATGCTCTTCCTGCAACTGCTGTCGCTGAGCGGCATCCGCGAGTTGTTCTTCTTCGCGTGCCTTCTCGACCGCAAGTTCGATATAGCGGTTTT
>MPMD02124201.1_pt1 | contig 24099 bp, 18 predicted proteins | sample 1617291 | NCBI WGS metagenome assembly MPMD02 (sample SAMN05944810, study PRJNA350692) | marine metagenome | biome: marine; feature: ODZ; material: water; isolation source: 120 m water sample filtered on 30 um supor filter | place: Pacific Ocean | collected 2012-04-09 | depth 120m m | reverse complement strand
TGTAGGGCTACTCCACGTCCAGCTGGGTGACCCGCAAGACTTCGTCGGGTGTCGTCACTCCTGCGAGGATCTTGTCGCGCCCATCGGCCCGCAGGCTGATCATGCCGCGCTGGGCCGCGGAGAGCTTGATCTCACTGGCGGTGGCACCGCCCATGACCTGGGTGCGCAGGTCCTGATCTACGGGCAGGAACTCGTAGATCGCCGTCCGTCCCGAGTAGCCCGAATGGAAGCACTCGTCGCAGCCGCGTCCCACGGCCACGGAGCCATTCAATTGTGAGGAGGCCAGCCCCACCTTCTGCAGTTTCGCTTCCCATTCCTCGTCGATGGGGGCCTGCTCCTTGCAGTGCTTGCAGACCGTTCGGACCAGACGCTGGGCGATGATCAGGACCAGAGAGCTGGCGACGAGATAGGGCTCGACGCCTTGATCGATCATGCGCGTGATGGTGGAGGGCGCGTCGTTGGTGTGCACGGTTGAGAAGACCAGGTGCCCGGTGAGGGCTGCACGGATCGCGACCTCGGCGGTCTCCAGGTCCCGGATCTCACCGACCATCATCACGTCCGGATCCTGGCGTAGGAACGAGCGCAGGCCGGCGGCGAAGGTCAGGCCCTTCTTGGTGTTGACCTGCACCTGGCTGATGCCGCCCAGGGAATACTCCACCGGATCCTCGATGGTCAGCACGTTTTTCTGGGTCGTGTCGATCTCCGACATGGAGGCGTACAGAGTGGTGGTCTTGCCCGAGCCCGTCGGCCCGGTGACCAGGATGATCCCGTGGTTGTAGGAGAGGTACTCGCGAATGATCGCGCGGTTGCCTTCTGAGAGGCCAATCTCATCCAGGCGGTAGAGCTTGGCTGTCTTGTCCAAGAGGCGCATCACGATACGCTCGCCGTGGGTGGTCGGGATGGAGCTGATGCGCACGTCGACCTCGCCGTCCCCGATGCGAATGGTGGCACGGCCATCCTGGGGCAGGCGCCGCTCGGCGATGTCCATCTTGCCCATCACCTTGACACGCGAGATCATCGCGTCCTGCACCTTGCGCGGGATCGGGTCCATGTCGTACAGGATCCCGTCAATTCGGAAGCGTACCTGCATGCGGTCCGGGAAGCTCTGAAAGTGGACATCGGAGGCGCGCAGCTTCAGAGCCTGGAACAAGATGGTGTTGACCAGCTTGATGATGGGCGCCTTGTTGGAGACGTCGAGCACGTCCTCGGCTTCTTCCACCTCGGCTGCCAAGGACTGGATGTCGGCGTCTTCGGCTACAGCGTCCAGGGCCTCGTCGACCCCATCTGCCTTGTGCCGGTAGGCACGCGCGATCAGGCTCGTGATCTCCAGTCGCGGGGCCAGGACCGCATCCACCTCCTCGCCCAGCATGGCCGCCAGGTCGTCCATGGGGTGCGGATCCAGGGGCTTGCACGTGGCCACGCGCAGGATCCCATCGTCCCCCGGCTCAAGGGCCACCAGGTTGTAGTTGCGCGCGAAGTGAACCGGGACCCGGTCCACGAAATTATTGGGGACCTGCGTGCCTTCGAGCACCTCGCGGAATTCGTAACCCAGGTGCTTGGCGTAGACCTGCAGGACCAGGTCCTCGGCCAGATAGTTCTTGGTCAGGACCACCTGATCCAGGGACTCGCCCGTGGTCGCGGCCAGAGTGCGACACTCATCCAGTCGCTCCTTCTCCAACCCCGCTTCGACAAGCAGGTCGCCGAGGCTAACCATTGTCTTTTGCTCCATCACCAGAACCGTCCACTCCGGCGTCTTCGCCCTCAGTGTTCTTCGAGCCCTGCTCAAGCAACTCACGCGCACGTTCGGGGTCCAAGCCGATCTCTGCCGGAGCTACCTCCACGCCTCGTATGGGGGCAGAGTAGAGGGGGACGTCGAAGCCGGACAGGTCCAGGTCGTTGCCATCCGGCCCGAAGTGGGGGTCGATCTGGCGTAGGCGCTCGAACCCGATGGTGTTGGCGGCCTCGAGCTTCTTGCGGTAGGAGATCTCTGCGAGGTCAGCGAAGGCCACGTCCTTGAGGATGTGTGGCGTTACGAAGAAATACAGAGCGGTGCGGTCCACCGTGGAGGCCTTGTTCTCGAACAACCGCCCGATGATGGGCAGGTCTCCCAGGAAGGGCACCTGTGTCTCGGTGACGTTGGTGTTGTCCACGATGATGCCGCCGATGACCATCGTGTCCCCGTCAGGGACATTGACGGAGGTCTCGATGGTGCGTGTCACGCGCGCCGGGGGAACCGGTCCTCCAACGGCTCCGATGAAGGTCGACACCTGGAGGGAAATGCCCAAGCGCAGGTAGCGCGAGGCGCTGATTGAGGGCGAGATCTGCATGGTGATACCCGCCGACTCGTAGTCCGCGAAGTTCTCCTGGGTCTGGCCACCGATCCCGCCCGAGGCGGTGATCGTGGTGGTCGGCTGCTCATCGAGCGTTGTGACCGTCGCGTTGCCATTGTTGTTGACCAGGACCGAGGGCACGTTGAGCACGTTGGAGTTGCGCTTCTCCTCAAGTAGGTTCAGCAGGACTGGCATGGAGAAGTCATCTCCGTCGAGGATGCCAGCGGTGATGCCATTGACGGAGTTGGGAACCTTCGTGTCAGGGATCCCGTCGTTGTCCGTATCGGCAAGGGTGGAGAGCCCGAAGTTGGTCAGACCAAATCCCCCGCTCTCGCCAACGCCGGGAATGTCGGCCAGCCCCAGCTCGACCCCGATGTTCAGGATGTCGCGGCCGGAGAGCTCGATGAGGGCCGTCTCGATCAGCACCTGGTCCTGCCGTTGGTCCAGGCGGTTGACGAGCGTCACCAGCTCCTCGTAGCGCGACCGGCTGGCCGCGATCAACAGCGAGTTGGTCTGCACGTCCTCCACCACGACGAACTCCGCGCCCCCCGAGCCGCCCCGGTTCTGGTTCTGATTCTGAGCCCCCCGCGCCTGATCCATACGGGCGGCGTCCTGCAGGAACTTGTTCAGGGTCTCCGCCGTCTCCAGGGCCGAGACGTTCTCCAAGGGGTAGACGTGATAGGTGCGCTCGCGCTCGACGATGTCGACGTCAAGCCGGGCGATGAGGTCCTTGATGGAGGGCATGTCCTCGGGCATGGCCATCACGAGGAGGGAGTTCGTGCGCGGGTTGACCATGATCTTCGCCTCGGTCTGCCCGCGTTGGAGCTGGCCCGTGGCGCCCTGTGCGGGCTGTTGACCTCGGGCGTTGCTCGTAGCGGCCCTGCGCGAAGCCTCGAGGAGCTCCTCGATGGTGCTGGCGATCTCGTCAGCGGCGGCATACTCCAGCGGAATGACCTCGAACTGGGGAACGACCTCTTCGACCTCCGACGCACGATCCACGATGCTGAGCATGCGCGCGACCGAGACAACGTTCGATCCAAATCCCATGAGTACGACTGAGTTCGTGTTGCCCGCGGGAAGCATCGACTGCGTGTTCGGGTCAGGGAACATCTGGCGCAGGGCTGTCGTGACCTGCCTCACGTCCGTGTTGGGCAGGTGGATGACGGTCGTGATCAGCGTGGCCGGCTGGTTCTCGTATTCGTGGAGGTCCTCGGGGTCGACGTAGGTGCTGGCCGACTTGATCGTGCTGCGGGCTCCGGTGTCCAGGCTCGTGATCTCGATCACCGAGATCGGGTCGGGCCCGACCTGCGTGCAGACGAAGTTGTTGATGACCAGCAGGATCTGAAAGAAGTTGTAGAAGTCCTTCTTCGGGACAATCTTGGATCCGATCAGGAGCACCTTGGCGTTGGTCAGGTAGCCCTGGGTCTCCGTGTCGTAGGTGAACGTGATCCCCGTCACGGTCTGACAGGTCTGCACGAAGTTCTCCAGCGTCATGCCTTCGTCTTTGTCCTTGCCCCCGGAAGCGAATGTCAGCAGGAAGTTCTCCTCATCGAGCTCTTGGATGGGCGGCGTGGCCGGGTCGTCTTGCGGTATGGATGGCTCACGTAGAGATCCTGCGGGGGCAGCCGGGGGGGGCACCAGCACAGGTGCTGGATTGGCGGCCGGAAGGATCAGCGGGAGGGCAAGGAGGGTGGCGATCATCTTGGTTGCTCTGGCAGCCCGAGGCGGGTTGGGGGCGACTCGGAAGAAGGAAAAGAAGCTCTATCTCGTTGTATCTGCGGGAGTTAGGGCCCCACTCAGGGGTTCTGGGCGGCACTCTAGGCACCCTAGAGGCCCAAGTCAAACCGAGGTGGGTCGTCTGGTACGCGGTAGAAGACGCTCCAGATGAACGGGTCTTCCCGCCCAGGGCCGATTCCTGCCCTGGGCAGGGAGCCCGTCCCGGCCCCATGGCCCCGGTCCGGAGCCAAAAGCACTAGTGCGCCAAACCCCGGCCGGGCTATCCTTGCGCGCCCATGCTCCTCGCTGAACTCTTTGAGGCACAGGATCTCCTGGTGCACTTCGACCCCACCGACAAGTGGGAGGCGATCCAGAGCCTCGTCCAGTACCTGGTGACCACCGGCAAGCTCGACGAATCTCAGTCCGAGGCCGTCCTCGAGGCCGTCCTCTCGCGGGAGCGCTCCATGTCCACGGGCATGGAGAACGGTATCGCCATCCCGCATGCCGCCGTCGATGAATTGGATTCCGTGTTGGCGTGCATGGGAGTCGTGACGCGGGAGGAGGGCTTGGCGTTCGAGAGTATCGACGGACAGCCCGCGCGCTTCGTGGTCCTGCTCGTGATCCCGCGCGCCCAGAAGCTCCTGCATATCCGCACCCTGGCCGACGTGGCGCGCGTCTTGTCCAAGGAGGACGTGCGCGGTGCTCTGCTTGACGCCGCCGACCAAGAGGCAGCCCACCAGGTGCTTGTGCAGAGCGGGGGCTGAGTTTGCCTTGGTCGAGCCGGCCCGGGTTGCGTGCATGATGTCTGAGGTCCGATGACCCGCATCGAACGTAAACCGCTTCTACTTCTCTCCGCCGCTCTTGCCGGTGCGGGGGGCTTGGCTGGCGAGAGCCTCCTGATCGCCTCATTGGGGCTGCTGGTGGGGCAGGGTCGCGCCGCGGCTTTGGGCCTGTGCCTTTGGATCGCCGGCTGGGCGTTGGGTGCATGGATCGCCGGCCGTTCGCCCGCGTCCAGCGCACCGCGCTGGCTCGTGGGGGCGGGCGTCTTGGCCGGCGCGGGAATCCCTGTGGCTTTCGCGGGTTTGCACCTGTGCGCGGGAGGTGCGTTACCCCCGGCATGGTGGGGTGCGGCAAGCATCGTGTTGGTCTTGTCAGCCGCATTGCCTCAAGGTGCGTTTCTTCCACTCCTGGCGCGCAGCTGGTCGACTCAGCGCGGTGGCGCACGCGATGTCTCCTGGCTCTTCGCAGCCAACCTGGCTGCCGCCGTGGCCTCGGCCCGGTACATCGGATTCGACCTGGCCGCCAGTCACTCCCGGACGACCGCCGCCTTGTGTGCTGGCGCTCTCTCCCTGATCGCGGGTGGTCTGGGATTCCTGGGAGCGGGTCCCGCCGCCTCGTCCGATTCCACCTCCTCAAAGGGCTCCGCCATCCCCCTACGGATCGGCTGTGTGGCGGCCCTTGTCACCGCCTGGCTGGCGGGCATCGAGTGGGCTGGATTTCGCCTGGGCGCGGTCTGGCTCGGAGGACTGCAACCAGCGGTGACCGCCGTCCTGTGTGGGTCCCTCGCCGCCCTGGCCCTGGGAGCCGCGATCCTGCCCCGCTTTCTGCCAGACGACGCCCGAGCTCCCCTGTTCCTCCTGCCCCTGGCCTCGCTGGGCTCCGCATGGCTCCTGTGTCCGTGGAGTGCGGTGGGATTCGAGCGGGGCTGGATGGACAGTCTCGCGGCTCTGGTCCTCCTGGGCCCTGCCCTTCTGCCCCTGGGCGCCGTGATCCCGGTCCTGCACCGTTCGCTTGCCGGAGGCGAGAGCGGCCGACGTCTGGGGGACCTGCTCCTGCACGAGGCCTGGGGGGCGCTGCTCGGAGTGCCGCTCCTGCATTGGGCGCTACTCCCCTCGCTGGGGACGGCGGCTTCCCTGGGCGTCCTGGGAGCCCTGGCTCTGCCCACCGGTCTGCTCCTGACCGGGACCTCCCGTCCGGCGAAGGCGTTGACGGGTGCCGTGGCTCTGGCCGTGCTGGCGTGGGGCTTTTTTGCCCCCGAACCGGTCCTCGCCTCCAAGGCACTCTCCAATCCGGCCTTCGAGGTTCTCTCTTTCGATGAGGATGAACACTTTGCGGTGAGTGTGGTGAATGACGGAGTGCGGGCGGAGCGCACCCTACTCACCGACGACTTTCGCGCCACGGCTGTGGGGGACGACTACCTCTACATGCGCGTGCTCGGTCACCTCCCGCTGCTCCTGCATCCCCGCCCCGAGCGTGTTGCCGTGCTCGCCTTTGGCACCGGCACGACGGCCGGCGCCGTCTCCGTGCACCCGATCGTGCAGCGCATCGATCTGTTGGAGATCTCCTCGGCCGTGATCGAGGCGGCACCCTTCTTCGAAGAGGTCAATCGAGGTGTGGCGGCGGAAGGGTTGCCAGGTCTTCTCGATCCGGACGATGGCCAGGGCCGCGTCGTGCTTCACCTGGATGACGGCCGACGCACCCTGCTGCATGCGGACCGTCATTGGGACGTCATCACCATGGAGCCGCTCCTGCCGGATTCGCCTTTTGCCGTGCACCTCTACACGCCCGAGTTCTACACCATCGCGAAGAACGCCCTGGCGCCGGGGGGGCTGCTCTGCCAGTGGGTGCCGCCCCACGCTCTGGCGCCCGCGACCTTCGACGCCGTGCTCGGTGCATTCTGCGAGTCGTTTCCCTGGAGTGGTGTTTTCTTGTTTGGTACTCAGGTTGTCCTGCTCGGGTCTGACATCGAACCCGCGTTGGACCCGGCGCGCTTTCCTGGAGCAGCCAGTGAGCTCCACGGCGTATTGGCTCCACTGGGGCTCGAGGATCCGGCAGGAGTTCTGGCCCGCTACGTCACCAGTGGGACCGGCTGGCCCGAGGCGGACCGGCCCCTGACGGACCGCGATCCCTGGATCGTATATCGCACGCAGCGAAGCGGTGCTCAGCGCCTGGCCGATCTCCCCATCAACCTGGCCCGGCTGCGGGATCTCGAGGAGCTGCCGCCCAGCGCATGGACGGTGACCGCGGGTGCCGCGGGCCTGGAGCGGCTGGAGCAGGTACGCACCCTGCACCATGCCCGCGAATCCTGGCGCCGCTGGGACCTGGGGCGCTTTGGTCTCTCTGCCCCGGGCGAGGGCCCGGGAGGGGCGCTGGAGGTCTGGCTCGACCGGCTTGGAGAAGGAGACGATCCGGAGATCCAGCAGTTCCGGCGTCAGGTGAAGTTCGATGCCATGCGCACCGGGGGCGTCCAGGATCTTGCGGCTGGCCGCTACTCCGAGGCCTTGGCCAAGCTGACAACCGCTATCGAGCTGAGGCCCGAGCGCGCCGACCTGCACCTGTTCATGGCCTTGGTGGCTCAACGCCTGGAGAGTGCCGAGCTCGCCTTGCGCGCCTGGGAGAGAGCCCTCGGGCTCTGCCCGCGGATCCTGGAGACACCCCAAGGCCAAAAGGCTCAGCAGTTGGGTCTGCGTTTCCCCTCTCTGGCGGCCTCGACGCAGAGGTGAGGCCAAGCGCCCCTACACCCACTCCTCCATGCGTTCACGCAAGCAGGCCTCGATCCTCTGTGCGCACGCTGCGTAGACCTCGCGTCCGCCGCCGATGGGGTCGGGGATGTCTTCGCCCCTGGGATCGAGAAGCTGAATCTCCTGGGAGGACCGCCCACGCAATATGTCGCGGTGATCACCGGTGAGGCAGTAGATGTGATCGGACTGTTCCAGGAGGGAATCGGCCGCGGGTTGGGAGCGGTGGTCCCCAAGGTCGATGGAGCGTGGCTTCAAGAGCTCGACCGCTTCGTAGGATGCTGGGCTGCCGGGTCCGGCGAACACTCCTGCGGATTGCACGTCAAAACCGAACCGGGACAGGTCCGGAGATCCGAGCTGCTCCGCGATCAGGGAGCGCGCCAGCCCTTCAGCCATGGGGCTGCGGCAGGTGTTGCCCGTGCAGACGAACAACAGGCGTAACCCGGCGGCCCGGCGCAGGTCTTCGGCATTCAGGCATCCCTCCCGCAGCAGGTCGAACCGGTCGGGTCCCAGGCGTAGAACGCTGGAGCCCATGGCCAAGGGTGAGGGCCCACCATCCAGGACGCAGTTCACCTGATCCTCAAACCGGCTCGCGACGGTGCCTGCATCCGTGAGCGGCTCCTCCCCGCTGGCGTTGGCGCTACTGGCCACCACCGGGAAGGGGAGGCTGTCGAGCAGGGCGCGCGTTCCACCGTGGGCAGGAACCCGGACTCCGAGCCATCCATCCTGGGCCACCGGCTCCAGGCCCTGGGGCACGTGGGGAAGGACGAGAGTCAGGGGGCCCGGCCAGTAGCGGTCGGTCAGACGCCGCACCAGGGCGCCCAAGGGGACGTCCCCTTCCAGAGGCCGTTGTCCCGAGCCGGCGTGCCAGGTGAAGGGAGCCTCGGGCGAGCGTCCCTTGACGGTCCGCAGCCGCTCGATGGCGGCAGGGTCATCTCCCCGGGCCGCGAGTCCGTAGACCGTCTCTGTGGGGATCGCCACCAGCTCGCCCGCTGAGAGCGCCTCCCGGACTCGTTGGACAAGCTCCTGCGGTAGGTCGCCGGGGCTTTCCGCGTCGGGCAGGGGAAGGATGGGGGGCAGGGCCATGGGTGGGGGCGTCAGGGCCCCTGGACCTTGGTAGCCTATCGCCTCGCGCCCCGGCCCCCAACGGGTGGGACGCAATCCCATGGACGAACACCAGAGCGAGAGCGTGATTCCCGAGGAAGAGGACCTCTTGACCCACTTGGCCAGGGGGCTCGCCCACGAGATCAAGAACCCCCTGTCGACCATGGCCATGAACCTCACCCTGCTTGAGGAGGACTGGTCCGGGGCGCGCGGTGAGGAGCCGCCCGCGCCCGACCCTCGCGAGCGTCGCAGTCTCAAGCGTCTGGCCACCCTACAGCGCGAGGTCGTCCGCCTTGAAGGCATCTTGGACGACTTCCTGCGCTTTGCGCGCGGGGGCGAGATCAACAGGGCGCCTGCGGATCTGCTGGCCCTCGTGCGCGAGGTGATCGAGTTTCAGGAGCCCGAGCACGAGGCCCACGACATCCGCGTGCACACCAACCTGCCCACCAATCTGCCCCTGGCCATGCTCGATGAAGGTGCATTCCGCCAAGCCCTGATCAATCTGATGGTCAACGCCCGCCAGGCCATGCATGGAGGTGGTGAGTTGATCGTGGACATCGCGCGCCAGGGGCGTTGGGTGGATCTCTCACTCACCGACACCGGGGTGGGCATGGACGAAGAAGAGCGCGCGCGCTGCTTCAGCCTGTACTGGTCGACGAAACGTGGGGGTACGGGGCTGGGCCTCGCCACGGTGCAGCGCATCGTTTCCGAGCATGAGGGCACCATCCAGCTCGTCTCGGAGAAGGGGCGCGGCACGCGTTTCACGATTCGCCTCCCCCTGCTTGTGGAGTTGACCCGCTCTGATGGGGGCTCTGGAGAGGCTCCGGAAGAGAGCACACCCTTGCCCGAATCACCCACCGACTCATGACCGAAGAAACTCCCATTCGCATTCTGATCGTGGACGACGATCACGATCACGCCGAGACCCTTGCCGACGCCCTCGAGATGGGGGGGTACCACTGCAAGGCCGTTCACTCAGGGCAGGCGGGGATCGAAGCTCTGGCCAAAGAGCACTGGGACGTGGTGCTGACCGATCTCGTCATGTCCGACCGCTCGGGACTGGAGGTTTTGAAGGAGTCCCAGGCACTGGCGCCGGATGCGGCGGTCCTGATGCTGACGGGGCATGCCTCGTGGGAAACCGCCCGTGACGCCATGCAACAGGGTGCTGAGACCTATTTGGCCAAGCCCATCAACCTGGTGGAGCTGCGCACCATCCTCGAAAAGGTGATCGAGAAGATCCGCCTGCGGCGGGACAATCTGGACCTCCAGCGTCGGAACATCGACCTGCAGCGCCAGATTGACAAGCGCTTCGGGTTCGAGGGGATCCTGGGCAACTCGGCGCCCATGCAGCGCGTCTTCGAGATTCTCGCCCAGGTCTCGCCTTCCAATGCGACTGTCCTGATCCTCGGTGAGAGTGGTACCGGCAAGGAGCTTGTGGCGCGTGCGGTTCACCAGAACTCACCCCGGAGCGCCAGCAATTTTGTGGCCGTCAACTGCGCCGCTCTGTCAGAGGGCCTGATCGAATCTGAGCTCTTCGGTCACGTGAAGGGCGCCTTCACTGGCGCCGTGGGTGAGAAGAAGGGACAGGTGGCCCATGCCGATGGTGGCACGCTCTTCCTGGATGAGGTGGGGGATATGCCCCTGGCCACCCAAGCCAAGCTGCTGCGCGTGTTGGAAGAGCGCGAGGTGACCAAGGTCGGGGGGCACGATCCCGAGAAGGTGGACATCCGTCTCGTGGCCGCGACCAACAGGGACCTGCAGGCCATGGTCGAGGCGGGTGAGTTCCGCCAGGACCTGCTGTTCCGGTTGCAGGTGGTGACCCTTGAGCTCCCGCCCCTGCGTGAACGACCGGGCGATCTACCTCTGCTGCTCGATCACTTCGTCTCCGAACTGTCCGAGCAGCACGGAAGGACCATCACCGGCATGAGCCCGGAGGCGCGTGCTGTGCTGAGTCGCTATCTCTGGCCAGGAAACGTGCGTGAGCTGCGAAACGCCGTCGAGAACATGGTCCTGCTGTGCCGTGACGGTTCGATCGGTCTGGAAGACCTGCCCGTGGGCGTGCGCGGTGGGGAAGATCAGTCGTCCGGGGGAAGTGTGGTCTTGGCGGGGCGCTCCTTGCAGGAGGTTGAAAAGGAGCTGATCCGGGTCAACCTGGACCTGATGGATGGCAACCGGGCTCAGGCGGCCGAGGTGCTCGGCATCGGCGAGCGCACCCTGTACCGCAAGCTCAAGGAGTACGGGCTCTAGGGCACCGACCGCTGCCATTTGGGCAGGTTGGAAAGGGGCCGTCAGGCGGGGCTGCCAATTTGGCGCATCGACTCCAGCGGCCACGACTCTCTGGGTGCCATAAGCCGTGCTCCATAAGGTACTTACGGCGGTCCTGCTCCCGTGGCACGGCGTTTGTTCTTAGGCGTCCATCTCCCTGGGACCCCCCCGGGGCCCCCTGCGTTCTGAAGATGAGGACATCCGCGTGAGCAAGAGCAAGATCATCGGTATCGACCTGGGCACCACCAACTCCGTCGTGGCGGTCATGGAGGGCGGCGAGCCCATCGTGATCACCAACCTGGAGGGAGCACGCACCACCCCTTCGGTGGTGGCCTTCACCGGCGATGGCGCGCGCCTCGTAGGCGCGCCCGCCAAGCGCCAGGCCGTGACCAACCCTCTCAAGACCATCGCATCCATCAAGCGCTTCATGGGTCGCCGCCACCACGAGGTGGATGACGAAGAGCGCATGGTGGCCTATGAGCTGACCGGCGGTCCCGATGACCTGGTCAAGGTCTCCATCGATGGCAAGGACTACTCCGCGCCCGAGATCAGCGCGATGGTCCTCACCAACCTCAAGGAAGCTGCGGAGGCTTATCTCGGGGAGAGTGTGGACCGCGCCGTGATCACGGTGCCGGCCTACTTCAACGACTCCCAGCGTCAGGCCACCAAGGACGCCGGTGCCATCGCGGGCCTGACCGTGGAGCGCATCATCAACGAGCCCACCGCCGCCACCCTGGCCTACGGACTCGACAAGGGCAAAGAAGGCCGCATCGCCGTCTATGACTTCGGTGGGGGCACCTTCGACGTGTCCGTACTGGAGATCGGTGATGGAGTCTTTGAAGTTCTCGCCACCAATGGCGACACGCACCTCGGCGGCGACGATCTGGACGAGGTCCTGATTCGGTACGTGGCGGACACCTTCAAGAACGAGAGTGGCATCGACGTGCGCGAGGATCCCATGGCCCTGCAGCGGCTCAAGGAGGCCTGTGAGAAGGCCAAGATCGAGCTCAGCACCGGCACGACCACCGACGTCAACCTGCCCTTCATCACCGCCGACGCCTCGGGTCCCAAGCACCTGCAGGTGGCCGTCAGCCGTCAGAAGTTCGAGTCCCTGATCGAACCTCTGGTCGAGCGTAGTATCGAGCCCTGCCGCAAGGCCCTGGCCGATGCGGGTATCGAGCCCGGACAGATCGACGACGTACTGCTGGTGGGTGGTTCCACCCGCGTGCCCCTGGTGCAGGAGAAGGTCAAGGCCTTCTTCGGCGCCGAGCCCAACAAGGGCGTCAATCCCGACGAGGTGGTGGGCCTGGGCGCCGCCATCCAGGGCGGGATCCTGGCCGGGGACGTGGACGACGTGGTCCTCCTGGACGTCACGCCCCTCTCCCTGGGTATCGAGACCCTGGGCGGGGTGATGACCAAGCTTGTGGAGCGCAACACCACGGTGCCCACCTCCAAGAGCCAGGTCTTCTCCACGGCTGCCGACAGCCAGCCCTCCGTGGACATCAAGGTCTTCCAGGGCGAGCGTGAGTTCGCCAAGGACAACCGCCTGCTCGACAACTTCCAGTTGAGCGACATCCCCCCCGCCCCGCGCGGCACGCCCCAGATCGAGGTCTCCTTCGACATCGACTCCAACGGCATCCTGCAGGTGAAGGCGGTGGACAAGGGGACAGGCAAGGAGCATTCGGTTCGCATCGACGGCTCCTCGGGCCTGTCCGAGGACGAGGTGGAGCGCATGCGCAAGGAAGCCGACGCCCACGCCGACGAGGACAAGGCGCGCCGCGAGCTGGTGGACCTGAAGAACCAGACGGAGCACATGATCCACGAGACGGAGAAGCAGCTCGAGGAGCACAAGGACAAGCTCTCCGAGGAGGATGTCGCCGCGATCACCAGCGCCAAGGACGAGCTCTCCGAGGCCGCCAAGTCTGACGACAAGGAGAAGATCGAAGCCGCGCTCAGCACCTTCCAGGAGAAGGCCCAGAAGCTGGGCGAGATGATCTACGCCGAAGCTCAGAAAGAGCAGGAAGCCGCCGCCGGCCCCGAGGCCGGCCCCGCTGAAGCGGGCGATGGTTCCTCCGACGACGAGCCCATCGACGCGGACTTCGAAGTCAAGAACTGAGTGGCATGGGCGTGGCCCGAGGGTCACGAGATCATCCACGCGAGCCCGATGTGCCACGCGGCAGGTCGGGCTCGCTGCATTCGGTGGGGTGGACTACTCGGTGGGCTGCGGCAACCCGCGGGCAATCAGGAGCGGCACCACGATGACGGCTGCCGCCAGGGGGTAGGGCACCTGGTTGCCGAGCTTCCAGTACACCATTCCCCCCAGAATGGGGCCCAGGGCCCGTGCCAGGGAGCCCATGGAGCGGAAGATGCCCATGGCCATTCCCTGACGATCGGCGGGGCTGTAGCGGGAGACCAGGGCTGAGAGGCTGGGCATGACCGCCGCGCTGCCTGCTGCAAGAAGGCCCAGACCCACGTACAGGAGGAGCACCGACTGGGCCAGGCCCACGGTCACCAGGGCTGGGATCGTCAGAGCCATGCCCAGGGTCGTCAGGCGTACTTCGCCGAAGCGGGGCACCAGCCGGCGCACCAACCCACCCTGGACCAGGGCCAGCGTCAGGCCGATGAAGACGAACATCTTGGCGATGTCCATGGGGCCGAAGCCGAAGCGGTCCGCCACCAGGAAGGGCAGGGTGAACTCCATGGCGGCGAAGGCCACCGAGTAGAGGAAGTAGGAGCGGTTGGCCCCGCGCACTCCGGGCAGGTCCATTTGTTTCAGGGCGGCGAAGGGACGCAGGGTGCGCTCACCCGCCTCCTTGCCACGCTTCTCGACGGGGTGGGTCTCGGGAAACAGGCGCGCGGCGAGAATGAGGTTGGCCATGGACAGAACCAGGGCCACCGCGGCGCAGCCGCTGAAAGGGTTGAGCCCCCAGCCGGCCGTTGTCCACTCAAGCCCCGCCGACCAACCGGCGAGCACTCCCCCGATCGCGGGTCCGACAACAAATCCCAAGCCGATGCCTGCTCCCAGCATCCCCATGCCCTTGGCCCGATCAGGACCTTTGTGGGTATCGGCGATGGCCGCGGACACGGTGCTGATGTTGCCTGCCATGATCCCGCCCACGGCTCGAGCCAGGATCAACAGGGCGAATGAGCCCGCGAAGATCCAGCCCACGTACGAGAGGGCCGTGCCCGCCAGGGTCCAGAGCAGAATCGTGCGTCGCCCGCGGCGATCCGATGCGGCACCCCAGAGGGGCGCGGATACAAACTGCAGCACCGAGTAGAGCGAACCCAGCAAGCCCCCGAAGAGGGTTGTCACGGCCCAGTCGCTCTCCGCCAGGACCAGCAGGGCTGCCCGCACACGGCCGACGGTGCCATCGGGCCCCTCCAGCTCGAGGTAGTGCTCAAGCAGGCTCGGGAAGAGGGGGAAGATGATCGAGAACCCGACCATGTCCAGGAACACGGTCAGGAAGGCGACGAACAGGATCGATCTGCGCTGGGTCATGGGTGGGCAGGTTGTACGCTGCCGGGCGCGCGGGGAACAGGATCCGCGCCAGGGCTTCCCACCTTTGCCGCCGACCCACTAGCCTGTGAGGGTGGAACCGCGCGCCGTCCAAGCCCTTGTGACCCCCCTGTCCGGGGAACTCAGCCTGCCCGACTGGCTGCGTGTCCTGAGCCACCGTTCGGGGCTCGTGGCCCTCGACAGTGCCGCAGGCAGCCCCCGGGGTTTCTCCCTGGTTGCCTTCGATCCACTATCGACTTCGCCGCCGCAGGATCTCGATGATCTGAAGAGGCAGGTCCATTCCCTGCAGCCCATGGCGGACGTCCCCGGCCCCTTCCAGGGCGGGTTTATAGGTGCTCTCACCTATGACCTGGGCGTCCACGGAGACCCGCTGGAGCTGCCGCGAGATCCCTGGGAGACCGCGCCCATCGTGGGCGGCCTGTACACGGACTTCATCGTGTTCGATCACGCGCTGGAGCAGAGCTGGCTCGTGCTCGGGGACGTTGAAGGGCAGGAGCGCCCCGACCGCTGGCAGCGGCTCTCCGATGTCGAGGCGTGGATGATAGAGGTGCCCGGCGTCGAACCGGCTTGCGGGGTGGGGGAGCTCGTCCGCCACTGCCCGCCAGAGAAGCACGGCCAGCGCATCGAAGCTGCACGCGCATTGATTGCGAGGGGGGAGTTCTACCAGGCCAACCTCGCCCACCGCTTCACGCGACGGACGCAGGGAGAACCTGTCGACCTGTACCTTGCTCTGCGCGCCGTGAACCCTGCGCCCTACATGAGCTACCTCTCCTGGAGTGCATCGGATGGATCGCGTCAGGCGATCCTCTCCGCTTCCCCCGAGCTCCTCCTGGAGTGCAGTGGCCGAGACGTACGCACGCGGCCCATCAAGGGCACGGTGGGACGGGCGCCCGATGGCGAACAGGACCAGGAGCTGGCGCGCTCTCTCCTGGCGAGCGCCAAGGACCGAGCGGAGTTGGCCATGATCGTCGACCTGGAGCGCAACGACCTCTCCCGGGTGTGTCTGCCGGGAAGCGTGTGCGTGCCGGAGTTCCCGATCCTGGAGAGCTATCCGGCAGTGCATCACCTGGTGGCCGACGTGTGCGGCACCCTGCGTCCGGGACTGGATGGACTCGACGCGCTGGCCGCGCTGTTCCCGGGGGGCTCGATCACGGGAGCTCCCAAGCTGCGCAGCATGGAAGCCATTGCGGACCTGGAGGGGGAGGGCCGAGGGGTCTTCTGTGGCTCCCTGGGGTTCTTGGATACACGCGGCCACGCGCGCTTCAACATTCTCATCCGCACCCTGCGCTGGCGTGCGAGGGAGGCCGTGGATTCGGATGGGGAGGTGTCCTTCCACGTGGGCGGAGGGATTACCTGGTCCTCGCAGGCCGAACGTGAGGAGCAGGAGACCCTGGAGAAGGGGGCTGCTCTCGTGGCCGCGCTGGGGCAGGTTGATGAGGCCTTCGGGGTTCACCTGTTGCCCACCCCGTAAGCCTCTTGTAGATAGGCCTACAAACAGGTGAAACCCCTCCATTACGACCGCCTTAGATAGGGGCTGTTGCCTCCACCGATTCGCGCCTAAGGTAGCTTGGGCCGGAGGTGCTAGGCTGCTTCCGATAACCACCCCTCTCACGAGAACCCCCCCATGATTTGCACCCTGTTGCTCTGCTTCGCAGCCCCACCTCTGGCCAGTGTTCCCACACCCATAGCTGCCCCCGGTCTCCGGGCTTGCTTCGTCCAGGACGAAGAAGAAGACAAGAAGCCCGACAAGCGTCCTGAGGTGAAAGAGATGCTCGGGCGCCTCAAGGACCACTCCACCGCACGTAAAGGTCAGGAAGATACCGAGGCGGTGGCCGTGGTGGACGAGCTGTTGGCGGAGTTCCCCAAGAGCGGGCTGAAGGACCGGGCCGCTATCGCCAAGGGCCTCTCTGATTGCTTCAAGCAGAAACGGCCTGAGAAAGACGGCGTGTACCCGAACAAGCTCTTCATCGCGTCTGCTGTCGCCATGGGGCATATGGGGCCGGAGAGCGCCAAGCTGCTCCAGGGATGGATCGGGCACAAGACCCACCGCAAGGACTTGACCCTCCAGCGGCAGCTGATTCTGGCCCTCGGCAAGACCAAGGACTCCAAGTCCGTCAAGACCCTGACGGACCTGATCACGGACAAGAGCCCCTCGATCCAAGGCGCCGCAGCCGAAGCCCTGGGCAACTTCGTGCACCTCAAGTCCAAGGATCGAAAGGAGGTCTTCGAAGAGATTCTCAAGACCCTCACCTCCGTGCGGAACAGTGTGGACTCCGATCCCCTCGACACGATCTCGCGCCAGCGCTACGACGCCATCGCCGCACCCATGATCACCACCCTGCAGGACCTCTCGGGCCACGACGAGCGCAAGCCGAGCGAGTGGCGCCGTTGGTGGAACAAGAACAAAAAGAAAGATTGGGACAAGGAAGACTAGGAGTCGGTCGTCTGCGGCGGGTGGAGCCACTCCCCCCGCTCGCATCCCATGAACTCCACCCCGACCCAAGATCCGTCCGGCGTTGGCCCTGCGGTCCTGCTGGTCCCGCTCCTGGTCGGGATCCTGGGGATTATCTGGGCCCGTGGCCGTGATGGTGAGTCCCTCGGGGAGCGCTCTGCCGCACCGCAGGAGAGTCCCGACGACCTGGTGAATCTATGGACGGGTGCCCTCGACTTCCCCGGAGGCCGGCTCGTTGCCGAGCTGGGTGCTCTGCACCTGGATCCCGCTCGGCAGGAGCAGGACGCCGAAATCCTGGCCAGCCAGTTCGATCTGCCTGAGGGCCAGCCCTGGCGCCTGCGCGTCCGGCTTGAAGCGGAGCGGGAGGCCGTACTCGACCCCGGGTACCTACAGCTCGTCAGCGATGGCTCGGTCCGTCTGGTGCCCCTGGGGCCCATTCAGAACTCACCGGGTCATCCGTTGGTCCCCCTGCTGGTCGACGCGCCTCGTTCCTTGGGAGGGAGCTCGCCCACGGACGTCATTCTGTGGGGGCAGGAACCCGGGGCGACGGCGCGGTTGGAGGGCATGGAAGGAGTTGAGGGCGCGGGCCCGATCGAACTGACCCGGGCCGTGGGGACGCCGTGGAAGCGAATCGGCGAGCTGGCATCGCGTGCCGGGGAGCGTGTCCGGTGATCCTGCGCATCGCCTGTTTCGTGGCGCTCTTCAGCTCTGCTCTCTTGGGCCTCATCTTCTATGGCAATGGTGAGCAGGGTGAGGATCCCATCGTCACCCTGGTGCAAGCCGTAGCACCCACGGAGCCAGTGGCTGCCGTAGAACCTGAGCCCACCCCCGCTCCCGAACCCGACGAACTGCAAGTCCTGCGCGGGCGCATCACCGAACTGGAGCTACTGCTCGCCAAGGAGCGCCAGAGGTCCATTGACCGCGAGCAGGAGTGGGTGGGCTTCCTGCGCGCCATGTCGCAACTGCCCCTGGAGCAGGTGCCCGAACGCCCGGGCTTTCTTGCTGACGCCGTCATCGAACGCATTCCCTTGGCGGGGGATGAGGCTGAACCTGGCGTTCCCCCCGCCGCGGACTCCCAGACCGAGCGGCGGCGTCAGCTCATGCTCGAATTGAATGCCCTGCTCGTCTCCGAGCAGGTGCTCAGTATGGACGTGCTGGAGGTGGGTCGCATCCACGAAGGCTGGTGCGGGCCCGTGGTGGTCCGCCTCCTCGATGAGCGCGGCCGACCCGTGGGACTGTTGGCCGCCGAGCGCCTGCGCCTGGAGGTGAGCCGCGCCGGATTCGGGGTGACCCTGGTCTTCGAGGAGGGCTACGAACGCCACGCGGGGGTCAAGATCCCCTTCGGCCCGGTGGAGGCGGGCAGCGGCGAGCGCACGGGGCTGCGGCGGATTCACCTGCCCGACCTCAACCCGGAGCCCTGGGTGGAAGCCGTGCCGGAGTTGGTCAGCGCCCAGGACCTCCTCGGCAGTCAGGACGATGGCATGTGGGACCTGCGGGCCTTGCGTCAGCGCCTCGATGGCCTCCTGCGCGCGGCGGGATCCGTGCTCGGGGGCTGGCGCCTGATGGACCTGGGGGGGGTCGTCGAAGAAGAACTGCGGGACGTGCAGCTGCTTGAGCGGGATGAAGAGGGGCGTGAGGTGCGCCGGATCTTTGCAGATCGCCTGCTCATCGAGAAAGAGCCCGGTGGAGGCATGAGTCTGGAGCTCGAAGGGGGCATCCAGGTCCGTCACGGCCGTCGGGCGCCCTTCCTCGGTGGCCACTATCGGATCTTCTTGCCCGAGGCCGAGGTCGGGGTCTGGCGTGCGGAGAAACTGCCCGGGCTGTCGCCGGACAAGCCAGAAGGGGAGCCGGGTTCGACAGCCGATCCAGGCGAGGGTTGACCCCGGGCCGTCCCTCGGCGAAGAATTGGGCGTGAGCACACCGCACCCTCCAGAACCCGAGTCCCCAGCCGCCACGGGGCCGCCGCTGTTGACGGTGTCGGGCCTCACCGACGCGCTCAAGCAGCGCTTCGCAAAATGGGGTCGGGTCGGGGTGGAGGGCGAGGTGAGTGGCCTCAAGCGCGCCGGATCCGGTCACCTCTACTTCTCCCTCAAGGAGGGTGGCGCGGTGATCTCCTGCGCCATCTGGCGCAGCCGTGTGGACGCAGCCCTGAAGGGCGCGAGCCTGGAGGAGGGCGACCAGGTCGTGTGCTACGGGACGCTGGACATCTACGCCCCGCGTGGGACCTACAGCCTGATGGTGGAGCGTGTAGAAAAACGCGGGTTGGGAGAGCGCCTGGCACAGCTCGAAAAACTGAAGACCCAGCTGCGTGAGCGCGGGTGGTTCGATCGCAGTCGCCCTCTGCCGCGCCTGCCGCGTATGGTGGGTATCGTCACCAGTCGCGATGCCGATGGCTTCGGAGACTTCTTGCGCACGCGCACGGAGCGTTGGTCCCTCTACCCCCTGCGCCTGGCACACACGCGCGTCCAGGGACCCGGCGCCGCTGAGGAGATAGCCCAGGCCCTGAAGCGGCTGGACGCCTCCGGCGTGGAGCTGATCTGCGTCGTGCGTGGGGGCGGGTCCATCGAAGATCTGTGGGCTTTCAATGAAGAGACCGTTGCCGAGGCCATCTGGAATTGCAGCGTGCCGGTGGTCACGGGCATCGGCCACGAGCCGGACACGTCCCTGGCCGACCTGGTGGCCGATCATCGCGCCCACACACCCACGGCTGCGGCCCAGGAGGTCATCCCCGAGCGCCAGCTCCTCTTCGATCAGCTCGAGGGCCATGGGGCCCATCTGGAGCAGGTCCTCGAGCGCATGCTGGAGGAGCGCAGCCAGACGCTGGCGCGCCTGATGCAGTCCCGTAGTCTCCGTAGCCCCGACTGGATCCTGGAGGATCGCATCCAGTCCCTGGGTGCGGGAGGCCGCCGTTTGGGTCTCGCCATGCGCGCTGGAATTCAGTTGGCTACGGGGAGTGCCGACCGCCTCGGGGGCCGCTTGGCCCAGCAGAGTCCCGACAGTCGGTTGGCCCGCCTGTCCAGCCGCCTGGACGTGCTCACCCCTCAGCTCCAGCGCATGGGGGAGTCCGCGCTGGATCGCCGCGGTCAGGCGTTGGAGCTGGCGCAGCGCTCCCTCTCCTCGGTCTCGCCCTATGCGGTCCTGGGACGCGGCTACTCCATCACGCGTCCACAGGGCGGCGGTGCGCCGCTCACGAGCTCCGATTCCGTGGAAACCGGAGACGCATTGGAGACGGTCCTTGCCGAGGGTCTGGTGGAGAGCACGGTGACCCACACCCGTCCCGCAGAGGATGGGGAGGGCAAGCAATGACCCTCCTGGATCGGACCCACGCCATCGTCGTCAACTGGAACGGCGGGGACGCCAACCTGGAGTGCGTGCAGTCCCTGCTGGACAGCGGGCTGCCGGAGAGCCGCATCCAGTTCGTGGACAATGGTTCCACGGACGGCTCCCTGGCCGCCGTGACGACCCGCTTTCCCGGCCTCGCGATCCAGCGCAATGAGAGCAACGAAGGATTCGCGCGTGGTGCCAACCGTGGCGCTCGCGCCGCCATCGAGCAGGGGGCCGGTGCCCTGTTCTTCGTCAACAATGACGTGCGGATGGATGCGCCCACCCTGGCACACCTGACGGCCGTGCTTGAGGCGCATCCCGAGTGGGGCGCCATCGGTCCGCGGGTCCTGTATGCCGGAGATCGGGAGCGCGTCTGGTCCGCCGGTGGTGTGCTCGCCTTCGGGCCCAACCAGACCCATCTCCTGGGCCACGGTTCCCCCGACGGAGCGCGCTACCAGCGCACGGTGGAGGTGGACTACGTGCCGGGCTGCGCCCTGCTCATATCCCGCGAGAGCGCCGAGACCGTGGGGCTCTTCGACGAGGGCTACTTTGCCTACATGGAAGACGTGGACCTGGGCCTGCGGTTGGCCGGGGCCCAGCGCGCGAGCCTGTGCATCGGGGAGGTGGCCTGCGAGCACACGCCCTCCAGTGCCACGGGCGGCGGCTACAGCCCGCGGCGCAAGTACCTGAATGGTCGCAACACCCTGAGGTTCATACGCACCCATCCGACCGTGGGGCGCTGGCTGGCATTCTTGTGCTTCGACGTCCTGGCTTTGCCGCTGGTCCTACTCGCTGCGGCCCCCCGGGGGCGGATGCGCGGTGCGTTGGCCAAGGGCCTGGGGATCGTCCACGGTCTGCTGGGCCGGAAGTTGGATCCACGCTACCTGGAGAACGGCGCCTCATGGCTGTGGTAGGTCCGGCCGTCGAGGTGGTGCTGGTCTCGGGTTGCGAGGCCCTGGAGGACTGGGCCGCACCCGCCGCCGCACATCTGATGACCTGGGAGCAGGAGCGCATGGCCCGCTTCGTCAAGCGCGACGATCGCGCGCGCTATGCCGCCGCGCACCTGCTCGTGCGCTGGGCCCTGGCTCGCAGCCTGGGCGAGCCCGGGCTGACCTTGACCCTGGACCAGACCGAGCGGGACAAGCCCTTCGTGGTGGGTCCCGCCGCCGCGGCGGAGATCTCCTTCAGCCTGTCCCACACCCGTGGGCTCGTGGGCTGTGCACTGTGGCGCACGGCGCCTGTGGGCCTGGATCTGGAGGCGGGTACGCGCCGCCTCCGTGTGGTCGAGCTGCTGGACACGGTTCTCTCCCCGGCCGAGCGTGAGCAATGGGACAGGGCGGCCCTGGCCGAAGGTCCCGCTCTGGAGCGCTTCCTCGAGATCTGGACCCTGAAGGAGGCTCTCTCCAAGTCTCTGGGCGTGGGGCTGAGCGTGGCACCCGAGGAGTGGTCCTTTGACCTGGAGACTTCTCCTATCCAGCGCCTCTTCGCCCTGCCCGACGAGTTCGGCGATCCGGCCCACTGGCAGTTTGAGCAGACCCGCTCGCCGGAGGGCCACGTGGTTTCCCTGGCGATCCCCAACCCGTCCTCCGATTCCGTGCCCGTGGAGTGGACCCACCTCGAAGCCCACGAGCTCCTGGCCGCAATGCCCTAGCGCAGGGGCCCGATCTCTTCGAGCAAGGCGTCCATCGCCTCAGTGTCCACGCCACGGCTGTTGGCTCGTAGCGCCTCTTCGAAGCCATCGATTTCGGTGGCGCTGTCCTGTTCGCCGAGGGCGGCGCCCACGTATTGGGGCAGCACGTTGATGGGTGTGGTGCGCGTCTGGCTGCCGAATTCCACGGAGCGCCCCAGGACAACGCGCAGGGATCCCTTCTCGATGGGCTCGCCGGAGTGCTTGCAGCGCGAGCGTCCGGAGGGGGCGATCTGGGCGTGGGGGATTTCAAGCTGCTCGGCCTTCTTGGCCGCGGCCTCTTCGCGCAGCTCGATCAGCTCCGACAGCTCGGGGACCTCCTCGGGAGGAGACTTGGCCAGCTCCCAGGCCTTGTTCTGATACGCCTGCTCCACTTTGGGGAACGAACGCCGTGCGGCGCAGGTCAGGTGCTCCCAGATGTAGCCGACCCCGTAGGGTCCTTCGATCAGCGTGCCCAAGCGCAGGACGTCCTTGTCGATCTTCTTGCGGCACAGCTTGCAGCGTGCCCGGGCACTGCGCGCGCCCTCGATCACGAAGGGCGGCAGATCGGGTTCCGGCTCGGGAGTGTCATCCGCGGTCGGATCGGGCTCGATGGGTTCGTCCATGGGTCAGGGAGTGGGGGGCAGGTCGGCCAGGGGGTAGGCGCAGGTGGATTCGAGGTCGGACAGCTTGGCTTTCAATTCGGTGTCCAGCTGGGCCACCAAGCGTTCGCGCTCCGCGTACAGCCGGTAGCCGTCGCGGGGCCGCAGGTAGCCCTGCGCCTCGGGATGTCTCTCGCACAGGGTGTCGAACCCGAGCTCGGTTTCCAAGCCCGCGAGCCGCTCGCGCTTCTCCAGCAGGGCGTGGGTCAGGATCGGCATGACCATGGAGTAGTCCGCCTGCAGGGACTCGCAGGTGCTGCGGTAGGCGTCCTTGTCGACCTTGCCCCAGGTGACGGCCTCGGCGGGAGGGCAGGAGGACAGGGAGCCGTCGGTCACGGGCGCGCTGGTGATCTGGATGTCGTACAGGAACCCGCCCACGTCGTCGAAGCCGAGGATCTGGGACAGGGCCGGCTCGGGTTGCAGGTTGAAGTTCTTGGGCACGCCCCCGCCCAGGATCAGGGTTCCCAGGGCCTTGGTGTCGCTCTCCCGTTGGCCCCAGAGGTGGTAGGCGCAGGACTCGAACACCTCGGCCTCCAGGTCCAGGCGGAACGCGGGTGCGCTCCCTGCCGCGCGGCCCATGGCCCACAACTTCATGACGTTCAGGAACACCGACCCATCGCTGGGGGCGCCGACGAAGACGGGGATCGCCTTGCGGTGGCAGAGGGCGAGCAGCCCTTCAGGTGTTTGGTTCTTGGCTTCCTGTGCCGCGTAGCGCCGACCGAGCAGGTAGCGCATCCGTGTCCCTGACATGCTCTCCGCGAACTCGGGTTGTTTCAGGCAGGCGCTGATGAAGGCGTCCTGGTTCAGCAGCACTGCTTCGTCGAACCCGATGTCGGTGATGCGGATCGTGCCTTCGTCCCGTAACCCGCCGTCGTCCCCGAAGATGGGGACCTGCTCGAATGGGTGTTCGGACGCGTCGTCAAGCGCCCGGTGCCCATCGTGGTAGCAGACCGCATCGGTGGTGGAGAGCAGGCAGAACCAGCCCGTGTCCAGCAGCGGATTAAGCCAGGCGTAGTGCTGCCCCGAGGCCGTGACCGGACCCGCCACCGCCAGGGTCATGGGCACGCCACGCCCGATGGCCTCATCCAGCAGCTGCCAGACCCGCCGCAGATAGCCACCGCCGAAGCTGGGCAGGCAGTTGTTGAGCAGATCCTCAAGGTGCCTGGCGTCCGTCACCGGACCGTGGGTGAGGGGCTCGCGGGCGCCAGGGCAGGGATCGGCGGGTGGGGGGGACATGTGAGGAGTGTAGGGGTGTGCACGCGTGGGTTGAATCACGTTCTTGGGTGCAGGTGTAGCGGTTGTTGGAGCGGAGGGGGAGGCCCATGCGGATCATGCGTGCCGTGGGCCCGTATTCCGAGGAAACGTGTCCGCCTGACGGGTTCGGATTCACCCAGAGGGTGTTGGGCCATCCTCCCCACCTCTGCAAAGACACCCAACGGGTCCCATGAACCGCTCGCGTCCGCCCCTCCTTCGAATCACACTCTTCGCAGCGGTCTGCATTTCTGCGTTGGCACCCACTTTCCCGGACCCGTCCGGTCCTGGCAG
>MPMD02141338.1_pt1 | contig 24122 bp, 18 predicted proteins | sample 1617291 | NCBI WGS metagenome assembly MPMD02 (sample SAMN05944810, study PRJNA350692) | marine metagenome | biome: marine; feature: ODZ; material: water; isolation source: 120 m water sample filtered on 30 um supor filter | place: Pacific Ocean | collected 2012-04-09 | depth 120m m | reverse complement strand
TTTTTCACAGCAGTCTTTTTCGCCGCGGTCTTTTTCGCCGCGGTCTTTTTCGCCGCGGTCTTTTTCGCCGCGGTCTTTTTCACAGCGGTCTTTTTCACAGCGGTCTTTTTCGCCGCGGTCTTTTTCACAGCAGTCTTTTTCGCCGCAGTCTTTTTCGCCGCAGTCTTTTTCGCCGCAGTCTTTTTCACAGCAGTCTTTTTCGCAGCAGTCTTTTTCGCCGCGGTCTTTTTCGCGCCTGCTGATTTTGTCTTTTTCACGGTTTCTTTCACCCGATCAACTCCACTGATTCAATAGTTAAACGATTCATGTTATAAAATATTCAGCCTTGAATCCAGCAAAATCCATACTTTATCGGTCGGGTAAGCCAGTCTTAACTGCTTGAAATTCTGAATGAATCCTTTTGCTGTGGCGCAATAAGTGCGCGACCGATGACGATCCGGATAGCTCACCGTCAACCCGGGTCTGCTGTTTTGCTGGTAATGCTCAGGCGCCGGAACTCATCTTTTTCATCGTCCGTCAGGCTTGAGTCCCGAGCCTTGGTGACAAGAACAGCCAGCCTTTGCTGGGTGCTGCTGGCAATGATTCGTTGCAGGCAATCAGTCAGTTGTGTGCCTTTTTTACTGACTTCGGTGATCGTGCTGTCAGCAGCCAGCAGCGCCTCTAAATGCGGGCATTCTGATCGACCGCGGAAACGTTCCAGGATTCCGGCCGGTTTGATGTCCGGTTTTTGTTGTGCAATCCCGATGAGTTCCAGTAGCAACGACATCCCTTTTTGCTCGACTGCGTCAAGCCCGGCGGGCAGTTTGGTCTCGGCGACTGTTTGCGGGTGATTCAGGATGGTTTCTATTGCCTGGCGTACGAGGCTCGGGCGGTTGGAGATGCGACTCGGTCTGTGTACGGTTACCGGTGGGGTGGCAACAAATTCTTCAAGCTGCTGGCGGCCAAGGCCGACAACCTGTGAGAGTCGTTCAGTCAACAATTCCTTGTAGACACCTGCCGGAATGAGTTCCACGAGTGGTCGCGCCAGTTCGGCAAATGTTGCGCGGCCATCCATCGTTGTCGTATCGGTCTGGCTTTCGAGTTCGCGGAACAGGTAGTCGGATAGGGTCAGTTTATTTTGCAGCGCGGCCTGAAATCCCGTGTTACCGTCGCTGCGGATGAGTGAATCAGGGTCTTCTCCGTCGGCCAGGAACAGAAAACCGACTTGCCGGCCGTCGCGCATTTCCGCCAGGCTGGTTTGTAGTGCGCGCCATGCCGCTTCACGGCCGGCCCGATCGCCATCGAAACAAAATGTGATCGTGCGAGTAGCGCGAAACAGGCGCTTAAGATGATCATGGGTTGTCGCGGTGCCGAGTGTGGCGACGGCATTGCGCACATCGTGGTTGGCGAGGCTGATGACATCCATATAGCCCTCGACCACCAGTATTGATTTGACCTCACGCGCGGCGCGGCGCGCCTCGTAGAGACCATACAGTTCGCGGCCTTTATGGAAGACGGCTGTTTCCGGAGAATTCAGATACTTTGGTTCGCCGGCGTCGGTGATACGCCCCCCGAAGGCAACGACCCGGCCACGCCCGTCGCGAATAGGAAAAATGATGCGCTCGCGAAACCGGTCATAAAATCCGCCACTGTCTCGTGGTGCGATCAATCCGGCCGCGAGTAAGTCGCGTCGTACATCTTCCCGGTCGGGGAATTGACGCAGCAGGAAGTCCCAGCCACCCGGTGCGTAGCCGACAGCGAATTCCCGGACGGTCTCGCCGCTTAGTCCACGACCCTTGAGATACTCAATGGCAGCCGGGTTATCTTTTAATGCTTGCTGATAGATTTTTGCGGCTTTGGCGAGTATTTCATAAATGGGTGCCGTGGGCGCGCTACGCTCGGCCTGCTCATCACGCGGTACAGTCAGGCCGGCAATATGAGCCAGTTCCTCAACGGCCTCGGGGAATTCAAGGCGGTCGAACTCAAGTAAAAAGCTCAGCACAGTGCCATGCGCTCCGCAGCCGAAACAATGGTAAAAACCTTTTTGCGGACTGACCGTGAATGACGGTGTTTTTTCATTATGAAACGGACACGGTGCCTTGTATTCACGACCCGCTTTTTTCAGCTGGACACGCGACCCGATCACCTCGACGATATCAGTGCGGTCAATCAGGTCGTCAATAAAATCTTGCGGTATCAGTCCGGCCACAGTTATTTCTTTTCTGCTCTGGTGGTATGAATATCAGGCGGTGCTAGTGTCCCATAACTTTGGTGGTTCGCCTAACAAGAGGGGCTTTTGTCGTTATTCTCTGGGGTTTTCCCCGGGCGGTATTTTGCAAGGGTATACGGACACAAAATACCGTCCGGGGAAAACCCTTCAGCCAAAGCCCCTCGCCATAAGTCACAGTTAGAAAAGGTGAACTGGCCCGGAATCATGAGCCGGAAAAGTGAACGGTAGTCAGCTCAAGCGAGCCTTGACCCGTCCCCCCGCAACCCCCATATCAGCACGCCCCTGTGCCTGTTCCCGGATTGCGTTCATGACCTTGCCCATGTCGCGGAGTGATGCGGCACCGGTTGAGGCAATGGCCGTGTCAATCAGCGTGTCGAGTTCGGTATCGGAGAGTGGTTCAGGCAGGTACGTCTTGAGTATTTCAATCTCAGCGAGTTCCTTGTAGGCAAGTTCCTGTCGACCGCCCCGGGTGAATTGCTCCGCAGAGTCCCGGCCCTGTTTGACGAGTTTCTCAATGGATTTAAGAATGCCGGCATCGTCCAGTTCGATTCGCTCATCGATCTCACGACGCTGGATCGCTGCCTTGAGCATGCGAATCACAGCCAGGCGATCTTTGTCACCGGCACGCATTGCGGACTTCAGGTCCGCAGCGATCTGATCTTTTAGTGGGGAGGCCACGCGTGGGGGCCGAAAGAACTCAGTACAGCCGGCGACGTCGATTGACTTCGCGGGAGGTTCTCTTTATCTGGCGTTTGACTGCCGCTGCTTTTTTGCGCTTACGTTCCTGCGTAGGTTTTTCGTAATATTCTCGCCGCCGCAGTTCCGTTAATATTCCTGCTTTCTCGCAGGCACGCTTGAAACGTCGCAGGGCGGCGTCAAAATGTTCATTGTCTCTGATGCGAACAGCAGGCAAGATTTGGATCCTTTTAAAAACTAGGCGCTAAAAAAACCGGCATATCTGCCGGGGTAACCAGAAATTTTAGCGTCCGGGTGTGGAAAATGCAAAAGACTATTCTGGGAATTGAGACCAGCTGTGATGAAACCGCGGTCGCTATCTATTCTGCCGAGCGCGGCCTGCTCGCGCACGAGGTGTATAGCCAGATCCCGCTGCACGCCCAGTATGGCGGTGTTGTGCCGGAACTGGCCTCCAGAGACCATATACAGAAATTATTACCCCTTGTTGATGCAACCCTGGCCGCTGCCGGCCTTGAAGCTGCGGATCTGACAGCGATCGCGTATACGGCGGGACCGGGACTCATCGGTGCCTTGCTGGTGGGCGCGACACTGGCCACCGGGCTGGCAATGGCCTGGCGGATTCCGGCACTGCCGATACATCATATGGAAGCCCACCTGATGGCGACGTTGCTTGAGGATGAACCGCCCGAATTTCCCTTTATTGCGCTACTGGTCTCCGGCGGACACACGATGCTGGTTGATGTTCAGGGTTTTCGCCGCTATGAAATCCTTGGCCAGACCCTCGATGATGCGGCCGGGGAGGCGTTTGACAAGACCGCCAAGTTACTGGGCCTGCCGTATCCCGGGGGGCCCGAACTGGCGGCCCTGGCTGAACGCGGCAATGGTGACCGGTTTAATTTGCCGCGCCCGATGTTGCAGCGCCCCGGTGTGGATTTTAGTTTTAGCGGCTTGAAGACGGCCGTCATGTTAAAGGTTCGTGCTGCGGAAGCTGAAGGCCCGCTTGATGAGGCGTTGCGGGCGGACCTGGCCGACGGGTTTCAGGAAGCGGTTGTTGATACGCTGGTCAGGAAATCCATTCGAGCCGTACGGCAAAATGGTCGCCAACGCCTGATCGTCGCTGGTGGTGTCGCTGCGAACCGTCTGCTGCGTAACCGGTTGCATGTTGCGATGGCTGATATCGGTGGTGAGGTTTTTTATCCGCGCAGCGAATTTTGCACAGATAATGGGGCGATGATTGCGTTTACCGGCCTGTTGCATTTTAGTGCGGGTGACTGGCCTGAGGATCTGGCTGATGCGGATTTATCGGTGCATGCTCGGGCCCGGTGGAATCTGCAGGAAGTCACCGCGTAGTCGTGTAGTGTTATCAGTGGATGATGGTCATGGACAGAATATTTGTAACTGATTTGCGTGTTGATGCAATCGTCGGTATCTGGGACTGGGAGCGGGCCATGACGCAGTCGGTCAGCATCGATCTGGAGATGGCCTGGGATATCAGCCGGGCGGCCGAGACCGATGACATCAGCACAACCCTCGATTATCGCGCCGTATCCAAGCGCGTGGCGGCGTCTATCAAGGAATCGCGGTTCAGGTTGATCGAGACCATGGCTGAACATATTGCCGAACTTATTCAGCAGGAGTTCGGCGTAACGTGGCTGCGTGTCAGCATTTGTAAACCATCAGCAGTGCGTGGATCGCGTGAAGTCGGCGTGCGCATTGAGCGGGGGACGGTATGACCGGAACCGTGGTTGACGTTTATGTCAGCGCAGGCAGTAATATTGATCCTGAACACCACTTGCGGGCTGCGTGTCATCGGCTTGCAGACAGGTTCGGATCCTTGTCGCTGTCTTCCGTCTACCGCACCAAAGCGGTTGGCTTCGCCGGTGACGACTTTCTTAATCTTGTTTTGTCATTTTCCACGGATGTGGGGGCGTATGCCGTCAAAGAATATCTCGATCTGATCGAGGCGGATGCCGGACGCGAACCTTCTGCGCAGTCCCTGCAACCGCGAACGCTTGATCTGGACCTGTTGCTTTACGGAGATGTGGTGCTCGAGGAACCAACGGTGCAGGTGCCGCGTACGGATATTCTGCGCTACGCTTTTGTTCTTGCACCGTTTGCGGAACTCGTTCCCGATCTCAGGCATCCGGTTGACGGTCGCACGATGCACGAACTTTGGGCGGCTTTTGCGGGTGGTGAGCAGGGTATTCGGCGCCTGGCCAAGCCGTTGCTCTAGTTCTTTAACGCGGCTTGCTCCACGCGGGTTACCAGCCGATACTGCGGCCGCCATCTACAGCGATGACCTGACCCGTGATGTAACCGGCATCACGGACCAGGTACAGGACGCAATCGGCAATATCACCGGGTTCGCCGGCTCGCTTCATTGGCACCTGGCCAATAATATTGTCCTTGACACTGTCCGGCATATCGTCATCCGGCCACAGGATTGCGCCGGGTGACACGCCGTTAACCCGGATGACCGGAGCGAGGTCCCGCGCCAGGGTCCTTGTCAGCATGGCCAGACCGGCCTTCGCCAGGCCATAAACCGCATGCTGACGTAACGGTCGCAGTGCATGAATGTCGACGATGTTAATGATGACGCCAGCGCTGTCGCGCAGATATGGTTCGGCCGCCTGACTCAGGAACAGGGGTGCTTTCAGGTTGGTGCCGATCAGGTCATCCCATTGTTGCTCGGTAATCGAGCCAAGTGGCGTGGGATAGAAACTTGAGGCATTGTTGATCAGGATATCGAGTCCACCGGTTCGCTCGACGATCCCGCTTAGTACGGCAGCAAGACTCGTGGTATCGCACAGGTCGGCTTTGACGGTTACGGCTGAATCGGCGCGGATAGCGTTCAGCTGGCTTGCCAGTTCCTCGGCCGGGCCTTCAGATGCGCGGTAATGAATGACAATCCTGGCACCGGCATCATGTAATCTGGAGGCGATACAGGCACCGATACGCTTACCGGCACCGGTGATCAGTGCCCATTTGCCTTCGATCGAGGGTTGTTCTGTGTGCATAATTGGTTGGCTCCTGTGTGTGGTGTCTGACACCATTTACACCAAGGGCGTGTAAGATACTGCGCCAGCACAAATCTTGCACCATGTCAGATCAAATTCAATTGCCTGTTCCTGATGCCGCCGCACTTGAACACAGTGCCCGGGTTAATCGGTTTATCCGGCGGAGGATTGCCGAGGCCGGCGGCTGGATTGATTTTTCCGAGTATATGCAGATGGCGCTTTACGCGCCCGGTCTGGGCTATTACAGCGCCGGTGCGCACAAGTTTGGTGAGTCAGGCGATTTTGTGACGGCCCCGGAAGTTTCCCCGCTGTTTTCCAGTTGCCTGGCCCGGGCCTTTATCGACCTTAGTTATGGCTCGGATAGTTTGCCGGGACCGCCAACAATCCTTGAACTTGGTGCCGGTAGCGGGGTGATGGCCGTGGAAATCCTGCAAACATTGCAGCGATTAAATGCGCTTCCCGAACGATATCTGATCCTTGAGGTCAGCGCTGATTTGCGTGAGCGGCAACGGCGATTCATTGCGGAACGGGTAGCGGATCTGGCTGAACGGGTTGTCTGGCTGGATGAACTGCCGGCGGCACCGATCACCGGCGTTATTGTGGCCAATGAAGTTCTTGACGCGCAACCGGTCACCCGTTTTGTCGTCGATGCAGATAACCGGATCTGTATTCTCGGAGTCGAGGCCAGCGGTTCGGGCTTTGGCTGGGGTCGGCGACCGGCCGAGGCAGCATTGCACAAGCAACTTCTTGAGATAGCTGATGATCTTGATGTGGTTTGGCCGCCGGGCTATGCCTCGGAGTGGTCGCCGGTAATAGACGGGTTTATGGCCGGCCTGTCGCAATCGCTGGAGCGCGGCCTGATTATGCTGATTGATTATGGATTGCCAATGAAAGCTTTCTATAGTCCGGAACGGGCCAGCGGCACGCTGGTCTGTCATTACCGTCATCGCATGCATACAGATCCGTTTTTCTATCCGGGTTTACAGGACATTACGGCGTGGATCGATTTTACCCGCGTCGCCAATGCAGCAGCGGTCGCTGATCTCGATGTGCTGGGTTTTACAACTCAGGCACAGTTCCTGCTTGGCGGTGGCGTGGAAGAGGAATTTGCCCTGCTGACGGAAAGCTCCGGCGCTGCCCAGGATCCACGTGAACAAATCAGAATTGCAGCCGGGCTGAAAACATTGATGATGCCGGGGCAGATGGGGGAGAATTTCAAGGTTATGGCGCTGGGTCGGCAATTGCCACAAGGGCCCGCATCAGTCTGCGCCAACGATTTGCTGCATTTGTTGTAAATATCCGGCCGGCTGTGACCGCCCGGATCTGTTACTGGCTGGAGGCAATCGCCGCGATGCGGGCGTTTCGAATTGCCACGCCGAGTGCCTTGTCCGTCAGGCCACCTGCAGCCAGTTCATCGGCCCTTACCCCGCGAGCGGCGGCCAGGGCCACAGTGAAAATTTTTGCCTGGGGGTAGTCGTCATCTTGATGCCCGGTTCGGCCGCGGGCATCGGCTGTACAGGCCATCAGGAACTCATCGAGTCGCTCTGGTCTGCGCAATGCATCGAGTGCCTCAAGTACTTTCAGGATAGTCTCTGGCCGCAGTTCCATGGCCCGGTGGCTGACAGTGTGGAATTTGGCAACCGGCACCGCCAGATCCCGGAACCGGTTCGGGACGCCGATGCGTGCGCATAGTTTCCTGATCAGCTTGACGCTGCGTTGCTCATGGCCGATATGTCTCGGCCACTGGTCTTGCGGGGTTGTGCCCTTGCCCAGATCATGAACAAGTGCCGCAAATCGAACTTCATCACTGCAGTTCCGGCGGGCCGCATCGCGCAAAACCATGAGTACATGTTCGCCCGTGTCGATTTCTGGATGCCATTGTTCCGGCTGCGGTACCCCGAACAATGCTGCAAGTTCGGGGTAGATAATTTGCAGTGCGCCGGTGTCATGCAGGACGCGAAAAAAGATCTCGGGCCTGGTGGCAGATAGTGCGCAAAGAGTTTCTTTCCAGACGCGCTCGGGAATCAGTGTATCAATCTCGCCGCTGGCAACCATCTCACGCATCAGTTGCATCGTTTCATCAGCCAGTCGAAACTCAAGATCGTAAAAGCGGGCCGCAAAGCGGGCTGCGCGCAGGACCCGTACCGGGTCGTCGCGAAATGCATCAGACACATGGCGCAGCACCCGGTGGTCGAGATCGCGCTGCCCGGCGTAGGGATCAATCAGCCGGCCGTCCTCTGTTTCGGCAATAGCGTTGATCGTCAGGTCGCGACGGGCGAGGTCCTGTTCGAGTGTGACGTGTTGATCCGCGCAGACCTTGAACCCCCGGTAACCGGGACCCGTCTTGATTTCCGTGCGGGCCAGCGCATACTCCTCCCGGGTTTCGGGATGCAGGTATACCGGGAAACTGCGGCCGACGCGCTGGTAGCCTTTTGCCTGGAGTTCTTCTCCGCTTGCACCGATAACGACCCAGTCACGTTCGGTGACTGGTAGTCCGAGCAATCGGTCGCGTACCGCTCCGCCAACTAGATAGGTCTGCATGGCGATATTCTAGCCTGATTATTGCCTGTGGCAGTTGATGGGGGGGAAAGACTTCCCGTCAACATGCTTTACCGCCTGTTTTTCCTTATCTTAGGCTCCCCCATGCATCACCTTCATTCAACTTGCCGCCTGTACTGCATCGTTATTGCTGGAAGCTTGTTCCTGTCCGGCTGCGGTCTCAGTTATTACTGGCAGGCGGCGACCGGCCATCTGCAGCTGATGCGCCAGGCCGTGCCGGTTGCAGAGGTTATCGCTAATCCAAAGACGCCACCCGGGTTGCGTGACAAGCTGGTGGTGGCCACGGCAGTTGTTGCGTTTGCCCATCAGCACCTGTTGTTGCCGGATAATGGTAGCTATGCATCGTTTGCCGATCTTGGCCGGCCTGCCGCAGTCTGGAATGTTGTCGCTGCGCCGCCTTTGTCGCTGGAACCGCGCACCTGGTGTTTTCCGGTCGCGGGTTGTGTCAGTTATCGGGGTTATTTTGCCCGCGATAGTGCTGATGCATTTGCTGCAGGTCCGCGTGCGGCCGGTGATGACGTGTTTGTTGCTGGTGTGGCGGCTTATTCGACGCTGGGGCGTTTTGCCGATCCGCTGCTTAATACGATGCTGGGTGAGGAAGACTATCGCTTGGCCGGTACTATTTTTCATGAACTGGCTCACCAGCGGATTTATCTGCGTGATGACTCGCAATTCAATGAAGGGTTTGCCAGTTTTGTCGCGGCGCAAGGGATTCGACGCTGGTTATTGCAGCGCGGGGATGAGCGGGCATTTTGCCGTTATCGTCTTGAGCGCCGGCGGCAACGGCAGGTTTTAGACCTGCTGGGCGTGATTCGCCGGGCGCTTGGCGACGTGTATGAACTGGATAGTCCGGACGCAGCCAGGCTTAAGGCCAAAGCCGAGTTGCTGGCGACCCTTGAGCCCGCTTATCAGCGCCTGAAAGCATCCTGGGCAGGGCCGCCTGATTTCGATCATTGGTTTGCCACGCCGTTTAATAATGCGAGGTTGGCGGCAATTGCGACCTATGAGCATGATGTTGCGGCATTCGCTACATTATTTGCCCGCTCGGGTGGTGATTTTGGCAGGTTTTACCAACGTGCGGGTGAGTTGGCGGCTCTGTCGGCCAGCGAGCGACAGATCCGGCTCGACGCTTTACGCAAAGCGCCGAGCCGGGATGAATCCGGGGGAGAAGTCGACTGCCCGTGACCTGATGGTTAGCGAATTTGCAACAACAGGTTCCGCTGACCGCGACGTAATCCCAGTATCAGCAGGTTTTGGTCGGCGGCCAGTTCGCCGAGTTCCCTGATGTTGTTAACCCGCTGCCGATTGAGCGTTGTGATGATGTCATTGCTGCGTAGTCCGCGTTGTGCCGCCGGGCTGCGAGGTTCAACTGAACTGACCAGGACGCCGGTATCGGAAAAGTCCTGGCCCGTGTAGTTTTCGAATTCGGCGCCGGCCAGGGCCGGGTGGACTTCTGCGGCCGCCAGTTGCCGGGTTGAGTCAAGCTGGGTCAGTGTTGCATTGAGGGTGAGTTTATTACCGTCACGAATGAGTGTGATCCGGACTGCGTCACCGCTGCGCCGCAGGCCTATGGTGGTGCGCAGATCCGATGCACTGGTTACCTTGTTGTTGTCAACCGCGATGATGATGTCGCTGACTGCAATGCCGGCAGATTCGGCCGCTGAATCGGGTACGACCTCATTTACCAGCGCACCTTCGACATCGTCTTCTATGCCGAGGGCTGCGGCGGTTTCTGCGTTGAAATTACTGATGCTGACGCCAAGCAGGCCGCGCTGGACCTCGCCGTGTTCGATCAGCTGGACCATGATCGACTTGGCGATGTTAACCGGGATGGCAAAACCAATGCCGATGTTGCCGCCGGAACCGCTGAAGATTGCGGAATTGATACCGATCAGTTCGCCACCCAGGTTGATCAGCGCGCCGCCCGAGTTGCCCGGGTTGATGGATGCATCGGTCTGGATGAAGTCTTCGTAACCGTCCTGACTGAGCCCGGTACGACCGAGTGCGCTGACGATACCGGAGGTCACGGTATGTGACAGGCCAAAAGGATTGCCGATTGCTACGACAAAATCGCCGACTTCAACCTGTTCGGAGTTACCCAGCGGCATCTGCACGAGTTTATTGGTGTCTTCGACCTGCAGCACCGCGATATCGGTACCCGGGTCCGATCCGACAACGGTCGCCTTGAGGCTGCGCTTGTCGGCAAACTTTATTTCGATCTCATTGGCATGTTCTATGACGTGATGATTGGTCAGGATATAGCCGCTAATTGCATCGATGATAACGCCTGAACCGGCGCTGCGTACTTCACGTTGTCGTTGTTGCGGGGTGCCGAAGAAGCGCTGGAAAAACGGGTCATCAGCAAGCGGGTTACGCGGCGCTTCAACCTTGCCGCGGGTTGCGATACTGACGACAGCCGGCGATGCTGCACTGACCAGTGGCGCGAGGCTGGGCAGTGGTTGATCGTCGAGCATGACCGGTAGTGCACCACCTGCGGTGTGCATCAGCAGGCTGGTGGTCAGTGCCAGAGCTAGGGACTTGAAAGCTGTTTTCATCGGGGCTGTTCCTGAGGGTTGGTCGTTAGGCATCAATGTTACCTTGATGCGGCATGCGGGTTGAATGGTTGCAACGAAGTTATCTGCGCGGCACAGGGTTTTTTTGCTTTGCCGGAGCCCGGCAGTCAGTAAGCCGGTGGCTTGCAAAAGTAAGGATTTTGCCTTCTGTCATGTGATTAAACTGCTCATTTCTTGTGGATAAGCGGGGTTTTTCTGGGGATAACTAAAACACAATATCTTGTGTCTCGTGGTTCTTTTCAAATTTCCTGCCCGGGACCGAATAAGTTTAGTAATTGAGTTGCAGGAAACTTGGTAAGTTATTGAAATAAATATAATTAGTGTTTGCAGGCTGGCCATAAAAATCGCTTGACAGAAGCGCCGTGTAGACATAACCTATAGCTTCGTTGGCACAAGATCTTGTGTCACGAATTTTCAACAGAAAGCCAGATCGGCTGCGGATGCCTGTGTCTTCAGGAGCAGTCGAGGGGGGACCTTTGCCCCTGAATTTTAGCCCGGATTTTGGGCTGTCTGACTGGTTGTGGGGATGCTGGCCTGAGTCGCGTCGGGCTGCGTTGATGATTTTGACGAACTTGGGGTTGTAACGTCGTAATGAAATCCGCACTGCAAAGAGAGCCTTCCAATGTATCTGCCGTTGGGTTCCAGTCCACTTCACTGGATATCTGGGATAAGAAATATCGCCTGAAAAGCAAAGACGGCCAGGTTGTCGATGAGACGATGGACGATACCTACTGTCGCGTTGCGGCCGCGTTGGCGGCTGTTGAACCCGGGGAAAATCAGGAAAAATGGTACGAGATATTTCTCTGGGCACTCCGGCGTGGTGCTGTGCCGGCCGGACGCATCATCTCCAATGCCGGCGCTCATGAGCATAAACCGGCCACATCGACGATCAACTGTACCGTGTCGGGCAGCATTGGCGATTCGATGAATAACATTCTTGAGAAGGTGCATGAAGCCGGCCTGACGCTTAAAGCCGGTTGTGGTATCGGCTACGAGTTTTCAACCTTGCGGCCTAAGGGTGCGTATGTTTCCGGAGCCGGAGCCTATACGTCCGGTCCGCTGTCGTTCATGGATATTTATGACAAGATGTGTTTTACGGTGTCGTCGGCCGGTGGGCGACGCGGTGCCCAGATGGGCACATTTGATGTCGGTCATCCGGATGTCATGGATTTCATTCGTGTTAAACGGGAGGATGGCCGCCTTCGCCAGTTCAACCTGTCGTTGCTGATTACCGATGATTTCATGCGGGCGGTCAAAAACGAAACCGACTGGACCCTGGCGTTTCCGATTGACCAGCAGCAGATCGACACCGGCGAGATTGATATAGAAAATTCGTCACAGGTGCTATGGCGAGACTGGCCGATTCAGAGTGGCTACATCACCAACGATCAGGGACAGGTCGCGTGCAAGATCTACAAGACGCTGCCGGCGCGCAGGCTTTGGGACATGATTATGGCTTCGACTTATGATTTTGCCGAGCCGGGTTTTGTGCTGGTCGATCGCGTCAATGAATTGAACAACAACTGGTTTGACGAGACCATACGTGCGACAAATCCGTGTGTGACCGCTGATACCTGGGTACAGACCACCAGCGGACCGCGCCAGGTGACCGATCTGATCGGTCAGCCGTTTACGGCGCTTGTCAACGGTCAGTCCTGGGCGTCATCTGCAGCCGGTTTTTTTCACACCGCGACCAAGCAGGTTTGGCGGCTGGAAACGGCGGACGGCTACAGTCTGCGACTGACCGATGATCATCAGGTTCGTAAGGTGGTGCGATTCCAAGGCAATGTGACGCAGTCCGACTGGTGTCCGGCCAGCCAGCTTGAAGCCGGTGACCGGATTGTGCTGCACGATCATCGTAGTGCGACGAACTGGGCAGGACAGTCTGACTACGGTCGGCGTGAGGGCTATCTGCTGGGTCTGATGCGTGCCAGCGGCGGCTGTTTTGAAGGCGATGGCGCGATGGTCTCGTTGTATCGTTCTTCAGCGGTGGCGAATGCTTCCTATGCCACTGTTGCGACGCACGCCAGTGCCGTTACCGGTGCTGTTGCAAGGGCTGCGGTAGAAGCAGCGCACGAATTCACGGGTGTCCCACATGATCTGGTGGGGGAGAATCTGACCGAAAATGGTGAGTGCCGGCTGTCGGTGCCGGGCCTGCGGTCTATTGCGGAACAACTGGGTCTTGCCGGTAGCAATTTGTTTATTACACCGGCGGTTGAACAGAGTTCAAGTGAATTTTATACCGGGTTCCTGCGTGCCAGCTTTGATGTGCGGGCCGAGATACTGCCGGGAGGTAATGCCGGGCCGGTGATTCGCTATGCCGACATTTATGATGAAGACATCGCTGTGATTCAGCGCATGTTGTTGCGGATGGGAATTGTTGCCGGCTGTAGCGGAGTACGTGCGTCCGCAGTTACCGGGGCCTGCCTGTGGATTTCCGGTTCAAATCTGACTCAGTTTGCCAAAGTCATCGGTTTTACCGACAACGAAAAAGCCGAACAATTGCGCGAAGCACTGCTGCATACGGCAGTTGTACAAGTGGATGAACGTTATGTAGCGCGCGTTAAGTCGGTAACCCGCGATGGTAGCGAGAGCGTTTATGATTGCGAGATTCCCGGTATCAACGCATTCGATGCTAACGGGGTGTATGCGCACAACTGCGGTGAGCAACCATTACCACCGTATGGTTCTTGTCTGCTCGGTTCGGTAAACCTGACCAAGTTTGTCGTTGATCCGTTCACCGAGACGGCCCGGTTCGATTGGGATGAGTATCGAAAAGTTGTCTCTGTGTTTACCCGCATGCTGGATAACGTTGTCGAGATCAATGGTTTGCCCCTGGCGGGTCAGCGCCAGGAAATAGAGCGCAAGCGCCGGCATGGCATGGGTTTCCTGGGTCTTGGTTCGACTCTGACGATGTTGCGCATGGAGTATGGCGCCAATGAGTCAATAGAGTTCACCGAGAAGATCGCTCGTGAAATGGCTTTGGCCGGATGGGAGGCTGCTCTTGAACTGGCGCGCGACAAGGGTCCCGCACCGATCATGCTTGAGGAGTTCACCGTTACGGCTCAGATGCTGCGTAAGCGGCCAGAGATGGTTCTCGATGGCTGGAAGATCGGTGACACGATTACCGGTCGGGTATTGCACGCACGATATAGCCGCTATATGCAGCAACTGGCTGAAGTTTCCCCGGAACTGGTCAAGGATCTTGAGCGCACCGGGGCGCGCTTTACTCATCACAGTTCGATCGCACCGACCGGCACGATTTCGTTGTCTTTGGCAAATAATGCCAGTAACGGTATCGAGCCGAGTTTTGCGCATCATTACTATCGCAACGTTATTCGTGAAGGGAAAAAAACCAAGGAGAAAGTAGACGTATTTTCCTTTGAACTGCTCGCCTATCGTGAATTCATCAACAAGAATGCGGCGCCTGACTCGGATAAGGCTGAAGAGCAGTTACCCGATTACTTTGTTACGGCTGACGATATCTCGCCGCGGCAGCATGTTGATATTCAGGCGGCCGCACAAAAGTGGATCGATTCATCTATCTCCAAGACCGCCAACGTGCCGACCGACTTCTCATTTGATGAATTCAAGGACATTTATCTTTATGCCTACGAGAAAGGACTGAAGGGCTGTACGACATTCAGGTTTAATCCTGAAGCATTTCAGGGCGTCCTCGTCAAAGGGGAAGATTTGCAGAACACCGAATATACGTTCGTTCTTGCTGACGGTTCCGATGTCACATTCAAGGGTGACCAGGAGATCGAATACGACGGCGAGATGCACACGGCTGCTAATTTGTTCGATGCACTCAAAGAAGGTTACTACGGTAAGTTTTAACGCAGAGGTCCTGAAAGGAGCAGAAGCGGAAGGAAAAGGAAACAAACCATGGATGCAATAAAAATTGACCAGAAAATTGTCGATTACCGCGTAGAAGGTAGTGAGACAAACGAGCAGGAACCGGCTGCGGACAAGGCGGCAACTATTCTTGAAACAAGTGAGGACGGCAAGGTCGTGCGCATGCACGAGAAGCTCGAACGGCCGGAGATGTTGCTTGGTTCCACCTACAAGGTTAAAACACCGATCTCCGATCATGCGATGTATGTGACGATTAATGATATTCTTCTGAATCCTGATACCGATTTTGAGCAACGTCGTCCGTTCGAGATCTTTATTAACTCGAAGAATCTTGATCATTATCAGTGGATTGTCGCTCTGACACGCATCATGTCTGCGGTCTTTCGTAAGGGTGGTGACGTAACTTTTCTCGTCGATGAGCTCAAGGCTGTCTTCGACCCGCGCGGTGGTTATTGGCAACCCGGCGGAAAGTTTATGCCGTCAATCATCGCTGAGCTTGGTTACATCGTCGAAAAACACCTGCGCTTTATCGGTTTGTTGCCGCAGGAGCAACTCGATGAGCAACAGCAGCAGCTGGTCGATATGAAGCGCAAGGAATTTGAAGAGCAGAACAAGCAACAGGATGCATTCGCGAAGAGTGAATTTCCTGCCGGCGCGCAGTTATGCACGAAATGTAATATGACCGCCGCAGTTATGATGGACGGCTGCATGACTTGCCTGAATTGTGGCGATTCAAAGTGTAGTTGATTTGCGGGAGAGGCATTAGTCGCAATTATTGGTATCCCGAACACAAAATGCCTTGGATTCATTGTACTGGGAGGTCGGTGGCAGATGGTATGCGGCAGGGTGTTGCCGGCCGGGATTGATCCGGCTTCCACGTGCCGAGTGTTCTGCGTGCTAATATCAGCACCGTCTTAAGTCTTTACAGCACTGCCCAATGAGCCTGACAGTCCCGGATTTTTCTACCATCAACGTACTGGTAGTTGGTGACCTGATGCTGGATCAGTATTGGTTCGGCCCAACCTCGCGCATCTCGCCTGAGGCGCCGGTGCCGGTTGTCAACATTACCGGTGCACAGGCACGCGCAGGCGGTGCGGCCAACGTTGCGGTTAACCTCGCTAGTCTGGGTGTTACTACCTCGCTCGTTGGCATTACCGGGGATGATGCGAATCGCAGTAAATTGCTTGAGTTGCTTGCTGCGCAGGATATTAATATCGATGCGACCAAGAGTCCGGATCGACCGACAATCACCAAGTTGCGGGTACTGAGCCGGAACCAGCAGTTGATTCGACTTGATACTGAGAATAAATTTGCTGCCCGGGATGCCGAATCCTTGCTGCCGATACTTGAGCGCCTGATTCCGCAGGCATCAGTTTGCATTCTGTCAGATTATGCCAAAGGCACCCTGGCCAGGGCGCCGGAGATTATTGCGCAATGTCGTGCTCACGGAGTCACGGTACTCGTCGATCCAAAGGGTCAGGATTTTTCCTGCTATCGGGGTGCGACGGTTTTGACGCCCAATCTGTCCGAGTTTGAGGCGGTTGCAGGTAAGGCCGAAGATGATCAACAACTGGTTGAACGTGGTCGGGCATTGTGCGCTGAACTTGATATCGAGTCTCTTGTTGTGACCCTCAGTGCACGTGGAATGGTGGTCATCACGCAGGGAGAGGCACCGATCTTTCTGCCGGCACGGGTGCGTGAGGTATTCGATGTGACGGGTGCCGGTGATACGGTGATTGCCGTGGTCGCTGCTGCAATTGCAGCCGGTCAGACATTGGCTGATGCGGCGGCACTGGCGAATCTTGCGGCTGGACTGGTGGTACACAAGATCGGCGTTGCGAGTGTGAGTGGCCATGAATTGCGTCTCGCATTGCATGAGCATGGTTTCGGTGGTCGGGGATTGTTGGTGCGTTCCGAAGCATCGGACGTGATTCGGGAAGCCCGCGGGCGCGTCGAGCGCGTCGTCATGACCAATGGCTGCTTCGACATTCTGCATCAGGGGCATGTTGCGTATCTGGAAGAAGCCAAGGCGCTGGGTGACAGGTTACTCGTTGCGGTCAACGATGATGCATCAGTAACAAAACTCAAGGGTGCTGGCAGACCGATTAACCCGATAGGTGATCGAATGGCCGTACTTGCCGGGTTGGCTTCGGTTGACTGGGTAGTACCGTTCGGTGAGGATACCCCGGCTGACCTGATAGGGGAGGTGCTGCCCGACGTGCTCGTCAAGGGCGGTGACTACCAGCCTGAAGAAATAGCTGGCGCCGATGCCGTATTGTCGAATGGCGGCAGCGTCAAGGTTCTGAGTTTCAGTGAAGGTCGCTCAACATCTTCGATTATCGATGCGATCAGGGAATTGTCCTAGCCTGGTCGTGCCGCAATCGGCGATCTGACCAGCGGTTTATCTCATGTTGCGTTTGGCTTACGCCATGTTGACTTACCTGTTTGTGCCGGTTCTGATCGGTCACCTGTACTGGCGCAGTATCAATAACCCACCGTACCGGCAACGTATCGGTGAACGCTTCGGTCGTGCCGGTCAGCAAACAGACAAGTCGAGTATCTGGATCCATGCCGTATCGGTCGGTGAGGTTCAGGCGGCGGCGACCCTGATTCACGCCCTGCTGAAGCGCTACCCGGGCCGGCAATTGATTGTGACGAAGATGACGCCGACCGGTGCTGAGCGGGTGAGTGACCTGTTCGGTGATGCGGTCATACACAGCTATGTTCCCTATGATCTGGCCGGAGCGGTACGACGTTTTTTCGACTGGGCTAAACCGGAACTGGTCATTATTATCGAAAAAGAAATCTGGCCAAACCTGTTTCGTGAATGTGGCTTGCGCAATATTCCGCTGGTACTGGCCAGTGCCCGGATCTCGACCCGTTCAGCCCGCCGTTATCGCCACCTGGTCGGATTGTTTCGCGAAACGCTGTCACATGGCATCGTGATTGCAGCGCAAAGCGAGGTTGATGCGTCGCGCTTCATGTCGTTGGGGGTCAATCCGAAGCGTATTCACGTGACCGGTAATATCAAGTTTGATTTTGCCCTCGATCCGCTGGTGCCCGGGCTGGGTGCGGCATTTCGTAACGATAATGCGGCCGGCCGCCCGATCTGGGTTGCAGCCAGTACTCATGGTGATGAAGAACAGATCGTACTTGCTGCCCATAAGAAAATCCTCGTGTCATTTCCGAATGCACTTTTGTTGCTGGTGCCGCGCCACCCGGAACGCTTTGTCTCGGTTGCGGCACTGATTAGCAAGGCCGGACTAAGCGGTGTGACGCGCAGCAGCGGTCGTCAATGCACAGCAGACAACAGTGTCTATCTTGGTGACAGTATGGGTGAGTTGATGACTTTTTATGCGGCAGCCGACGTCGCGTTTGTCGGCGGCAGCCTGTTACGGCATATCGGCGGACATAACCTGCTTGAACCGGCGGCGCTCGGGCTGCCACTGTTGACCGGGCCGTATTATTCAAATGCACCGGATATCGCCGACCTGATGATCATGGACGGTGCGCTGCAGGTGATCAATAATGCGGATGAGATGGTCACGCATGTCATTGCGCTGTTTGGCAATCCGGACGAATGTCAGCGGCGCGGCGGTGCCGGTCAGGCAGTGGTCGACAACAACCGCGGTACGCTGATGCGAGTGCTGGAGTTGATCGAACCGCTTATGGTTCGAGCCAGCCGTTGATCTCTTTCAGGTCTTCGATGGACAGGCTGCCTGCCGCCTGTTTGAGCTTGAGGATATTGACGATGTAATCGTAACGGCTGCGCGCATAATTGACGTCGGCGAGAAACACCTGGCGGCGGGCATCGAGGACATCAACAGTGGTGCGGGTGCCAACATCGAAACCGGCTTCGGTTGCCTGTAAGGCAGTCTCGGCGGAAGCCAAAGCCTGTTTTAGCGCTTTAACCCGGGCAATTTCGGATACCACGCCGAGATAGGCGTCCCGCGTCTCACGCTCGTTCTGCCGGATGGTCCTCTCGAAGCGTTCCCGGGCCGCACGCTGCCGGTAGGTTGCTTCGCGTACTCTGGCTGAGGTCGTGCCACCAGAAAAAATGGGTACCTGAACGCGTACTTCGATCGACGTATCTTCAGTGTCGGTACCTTGCGGCCCCTTGCCGGTAGTAGTCAGCGTTGAGCCCGAGAAGTCAGTGTCACGATATCCGGCAGTAAAATCAACGGTTGGATAATGCCCGGTTTTGGCAATGTGCTTGTCATCTGAGGCGATTTCGGCGCCCAGTTCAGCCGACAGAACCGCCGGATTTTGTCGCGTGGCTGTTTCCACCCAGGCATCTTCATCTTCAGGATCAGGATTAACCAGTGGAATTATGGCTTTAGGTGCGATCAGGTCGGTCTGGTATTCGCCAACAATTTCACGCAGGATTTCTTTCCTGGTCGCAAGATTGCGTTTCGCCACTATTTCAGCGGCAACGACCTGATCGTATCCGGATTGTGCTTCCTGCACATCGGTAATTGCGATTAGACCAACCTCGAACCGTTTCTTGGCTTGTTCCAGTTGGCGTGCGATGGCTTCTTTCGCAGCCTGTTCGGATTTCAGTGTATCTTTTGCCGCCAGCACGTCGAAATATGAACCGGCTACCCGGATAATCAGATCTTGTTGAGCGGTAAGGTAATCCGCCTCAGCCTGTGCGACTTGCTTGCCGGCTTTTTTCAGCGTAACCCACTGGTCCCAGCGAAACAGAGTTTGTGTGAGTTGTAATCCCCAACGCACGCCGTCCATTTGCGAGTCGATGGCTGTCGTTCGTGTGTCAAGACCAAAGGTTGTGGTTCGTTCGCCTTCTGTTGCCTGGTCGGACCACGACGCGTCGGCATTGATTTGTGGTAACAAAAACCCACGTGCCTGTGGTCTGGATTGTAGTGTCGCTTCGCGGTTGGCCTCAGCCTCACGAATGCCCGGGTCGCTGCGCAATGCTTGTTGATAAATCTCGAGTAGGTCATCAGCATTGACCATCGGCGTAATGAGTAAAACTACGAGAAAGCCAAACGAAATTAATAATTTTTTCATAACAACAGCATACCTGATTAGCGTCAAAAATGACGCATAGAACTCCATGTATTCTTAAGCTATATATAGAAGCGATATAATGGCTGTCTGCCGCTTCAGCGCAAACACCGTATACCAGACCTTTGCCGCCGTGTCAGCCTGAACAGCAGTTTTAATTTCTGGGCGAACACTGTCTGCGACTTTTGTCGGCCCTGGTTAGAATTCAAAATGTTCCACAGCCCCGCTGACTGTCAGCGGTGGGATCACAGTTTCAAACAGGGATTGATACGCGACTTCATTTTTATCCGAGCGTTCGATCAGGCGGGCATCCATGGCCGGCGCTATGCCGATGACGACAAAAGCACGTCCACCAGGCTTGAGCAGGGCTTCTATGCGTGAATCATAAACGGGTAAGGAACCGGTTATGATGATGACGTTGAATTTGGTGGTGGTCGGTTGATCAGCCATAGCTCGTACTTGCAGGTCGACATTTGCAATATTGAGATCATCGAGACGTTGTCGGGCCTGATCAACCAGGATCGGTGATAAATCGATGCTCGTGACATGCCGGGTCAACCGGGCAATGCATGCTGTCAGGTAGCCGCTGCCGGTGCCGATCAGCAATGCGCAGTCGGTTGGTTTAATGTCAAGATGCTGCAGAATTCGGCCCTGGAGTATCGGTTTCAGCATCATCCGCCCATGACCGGTGGCGTCTTTGCCGAGTGGCAACATGACATCAGCAAACGCCAGATCTGCATACTCCTCGGCTACGAAATGTTCGCGGGGCACGTTTTCGAGTGCATCGAGTACCCTGGGGTCAGGGACATCCCAGCAGCGAACTTGCCGGCGGACCATGTTTTTCCGGGCTGATTCAGTATCCAGATGCATTGTTGCCTTCCTAATAATAAAGTAATCGAACCAACAGGCGGCTGTTAACAACGGCCAATAATAAGAGGTTTGTCTTAATTTGAGCCACCTAAGGGTCGGGATTATGGTGAATAACCATTATCTACTCGGGGTGCATCGGCTATTCTAGCAGGCATGATTGAATTATGGCTGATTCCGTTTTTGGTATTGGCCTGTCTGGGTTTTGCCATTACCTGCTTGGTGTTATGGCGCCGGCAACGGCACCATATCCGTCAGGTTGAGGCGCTGCATCAGGATGTAGTCGAATCTGCCGAAGCTGCGGCATTTGGGCAACGTGTTTCCCGACGCAATTTGTCAAATGAACTTGGCGAACTCAGCGGGACAATTAATTTGCTGTTCGATGCGCTCGCAGCAAAAGATGCCCAGATGCGTCAGTGTGAATCCCTGTTTGAGGGGCTTGCTAACGCGGTCCCCAATCTCGTGCTCATTCACCGTGAGCAGATCCTGTTTGCCAATTCGGTTGCGGCCGATCCGCTTGGGCTTGAGAAGGAACAACTTGTCGGCCGGCCGGTAACGGATCTGATGCGGCCCGCATTCAGGGCCATGATGCGTAACGTGATAGCGGCGCAACTTGCTGATCAGCATAGTGATGAATTGATTGAGTTCCAGTTAATTAACGGTGACGAGCGAGGAGCCTGGGCAGAGGCACGTAGCACAATGATCGACTATCGCGGTCAGCAGGCCATATTGACTGTCGCTCAGGACATCACCTATCGCAAGAGCGTAGAAGCAACTCTTGCCCGGAGCAAACAGCAGGCGCAGATTACGCTTGAATCCATCGGTGAGGGTGTTGTTACCGCTGATACTCAGGGCACGATCGAGTATCTGAACAGCACGGCTGAGAAACTGATTGGAACAGAACGCCAGGTGGCACTCGGCAAACGTCTTGGCGACATTGTTAGCCTGGTCGATGAAGGTGACCGGCGTGACCTTGGCGATCCGGTTATTCGTTGTTTAACTGATCGGCGTCGGATTAGTATGGGTAGCCGGGCGCTGATGGTGTCACAAGATGGCGATAACGAGTTATCGATTGAAATGACTGCATCACCGATTAAGAGCCCGGATGGTTCAATTACCGGTGCTGTTGTCATCATGCATGATGTTACCGAGGTTCGCGGCCTGACTCAGCAAATGAGTTACCAGGCCACCCATGATCCCCTGACCGGACTTATAAATCGGCGTGAATTCGAACGTCGACTTGAACAGTCGCTGCATTCTGTACGTGATGAAAAGTCGTCGCATGTGCTTTGTTATCTTGATCTTGATCGTTTCAAGGTGGTTAACGATACCTGCGGACATATGCCCGGTGACAATTTGCTGCGCGAGTTGTCGGCCATCATCAAGGATCAGGTTCGTGATTCTGACTTTGTCGCACGTCTTGGCGGAGATGAGTTCGGTATGTTGCTAATGGGTTGTCCGCTACTCAAGGCGCGTCAGATTGCCGATGATGCCATTCGTGCCGTTCATGATTATCGTTTTGTCTGGCAGGACCGGATTTTTAACGTTGGTGTCAGCATTGGGCTGGTCGAAATCGGGCGGGATAGCGGGACGATACAGGAAATTCTGAATGCGGCAGATTCGGCGTGTTACATCGCCAAGCAACAAGGGCGGGGGCAGGCGCATGTTTATTCTGTCAAGGATGAGGCCTCGGCACGCCAGCGCGGTGAGATTCACTGGCTCGGACTGCTGCAGGATGCCCTGAAAGAAGACAGGTTTGAGATTTACAGCCAGCCGATTATTTCATTGTCGGGTAGCAGTCAGGATGGACCTGCTGTTGAGGTTCTGCTCAGGTTGCGTGACCATGAAAATAATATCATTTTGCCAAAACAATTCATTCAGGCAGCCGAACGTTATCAGTTAATGGTGTCCGTGGATCAATGGATGGTGCAGGCAACGTTAGCGGCGATAGGGCAGGGTGCAATTCGCCTGCCCAGAGGACGCAGTTGCAGTATCAATATTTCCGGGCAGACGCTCAATGAAGCTTCGTTTCTGGAATTTGTTGTCGACTGCCTCGACCACAGCCAGGTTGATCCGGAGCAGATCTGCTTTGAGGTTGATGAAAGTGCAGTCATGGGAGATTTTGAACGTGTTCGCCGCTTTATCGGTGTTTTGCACGGGATTGGTTGTCAGTTCGGTCTGGATGATTTTGGCCGCGGGATCGGTTCTTTTTCCAGTCTGCAGGACCTGTCAATCGATTTCCTGAAAATTGATGGTGTTTACACCAGTGATTTACAGGAAAACAGTTTAAACCATCAGGTCGTATCGGCAATTACGCGTTTATCGAAGACTGTCGGTTTCAAGGTTATTGCCGAGCAGGTCGAGGGTCAGGAGGAATTTGATGCCTTGCGTAAGGTTGGTGTGGATTATGTGCAGGGTTATTACGTGCAGCATCCGCAGAAGTTGTAGGGACGGCCTTAAGGTTTCCGAGACATACACAACGAAAAAACCGTTCGGAAGAAAACCTGTTAACTCAGCCGAAAAAAAGCCCCGCTTTGCGGGGCTTTTTTGGTTCCGAAGGCGTCGCTCCTACATGAACTTCAGCAGGATGCTGCCGTACTGTACGAAGAACGGTACGAAGACGAGCGACAGAATGGCCGACAACTTGATCAGGATATTCAGCGACGGACCGGACGTGTCCTTCAGAGGATCGCCCACCGTATCGCCAACAACCGCCGCCTTGTGAACTTCGGTGCCCTTGCCACCGAGATTACCGGCTTCGATGTGCTTCTTGGCGTTGTCCCAGGCGCCGCCGGAGTTTGACGCCGAGATCGCGAGAACGCCGCCGGCGACCAGCAATCCGGCCAGCAGTCCGGCCGTGGCCTCGATACCGAACAGGAACCCGGTGACGAGCGGTGCACCGATGATAAGGATGCCGGGCGCAACCATATATGCTTCTCCATCCCATATAGCTTGAATATCTAACAATATAGCTTCCCTTAGCTCATATTGCTCTTTCTCTTCCTTCTCGCGATCCATCTCCATATTCTTTTTGATGCGCGCTAACTCAGTTTCCGCCCATTCTTGCATCGCCTTACCATTAACCCCATCAAGCACATCACAAAGAGCTTCGCTATGAGGTTCTCCGGTGACTGCTTCATTGATATCTGCTATTAATTTAACCCAGGGGATGTCCTAGGCCCAACGCCTCAAGCGCGTATTCGCCATAGACATCGAGATCTGCCGGCGATGCGGCGGCCGGCTGCGCGTCATCGCCAGCATCGAGGAACCGGCGGTGATCGAGCGGATTCTCAAGCACCTTGGCCGGGAGGCCGTGCC
>MPMD02271433.1_pt1 | contig 24394 bp, 20 predicted proteins | sample 1617291 | NCBI WGS metagenome assembly MPMD02 (sample SAMN05944810, study PRJNA350692) | marine metagenome | biome: marine; feature: ODZ; material: water; isolation source: 120 m water sample filtered on 30 um supor filter | place: Pacific Ocean | collected 2012-04-09 | depth 120m m | reverse complement strand
GGATCTTTCTTCCGTTTTTTGTTGTCAGAATATCTCCCGACATAAATAAATATAATATATACTATATTTCCTTTTTGCATATATATGGATCAAACTAATGTTCATTTTTTGGTTATTTCATATTTATATATGAGTTATAATATCTATTTTTAATACAATACGAGGAAATCAAAATGAGCCAAGATTACGAATTATTTGAAGGAAAATCGTTATCATCATTATTTAAAGACATTTATGATAATTCCAAACATAATAAAGCACAACTTGAAGTATTAGTAAAAGAAGTTGCTGGGTTTATAAAAGATGGGGATATGGCTATTCAACTAATTCCTATGATAAAAGAGTACTTGGAAATAAATGTGAAGAATGATGAACAACTTGTTAAGTTAGCTACTGTTGTTCAACGATTAATTGCTGCTGAATCTAAAGGTGGTGCAGAATCAGAATTCGGTTTATCAGACAAAGAAAAAGAACAATTACTAACAAGTATAGATGAAGTAGTTGTAGATATACAAAAAAAGTCAGATGATATTCAATCAGATATTCAATCAGTTAAGGATAATTAATGGCATATAAAATAAATCGAGATGATGAATATATAGTTCATCCTGATGGACCTGCCAGTATGAAAGATGTGGGAAGAGTGTATAATAAAATAATGCAAGCAACCCCCGAATTTTATGAATTAGAACCAGCAGAAATAATAGAGATTTATTTAGATGAAGAAGATTTACCATTAGTTAAAGGTACTGAAGAACCAGACTGGTCAAAGTACGGATGGGCTTTAGCTCGTATGTCGATTAGTAGTAAACACGATGTAGATTATGTAGAAATAAGACCACTTGAAACTAATATTAAAGAATATCCGTTGCCAGGAGAAGTTGTTATTGTGGTAGAATATTTTGGGGATAAATATTATACTCAAAAATTGAATTTACATAATTCAGTTAATTTAAATTTTCATCCTGGTTTGAGTAATATATCACCAGACAAACAGAAATTTAAAATTGTAGATTTTAAAGCTGATCCTAAGATAAGACAACTTCAGGCAGAAGAGGGGGATTTATTATTTAATGGTAGATTTGGACAGTCTATTAGATTTGGTAGTAATATTACAGAAATAGTTAATGCAGATGATAGTATAGAACCTGATACAGGTAGAGAAAATTCTCCAAATATTATTATAAGAGCAGGACAAGGAGAAGAACCAACTATAGATTATAAACCTGTAAAGGAAGATATAAATAAAGATGGTTCTTCTATGTGGATGACTTCTAATCAAAATGTACCATTAGTACCTGCCGTGGTTGGTAGATATGATTTATATAGACCAAAGAAGTTTGAAGGAAATCAAGTAATTTTAAATTCTGATAGAATAGTTTTTAATGCTAGAGGGGAAGATTTAAATATTTATGCTAAGAGAAGTGTAAATATTATATCAGAAAAGAGAATAGTACTTGAGGGACACGGGGATGGAGATGATACCTTTGGAGTTTTTTTAGGGGGAACTGATACTAAATCAGAGGCAAGATTACAACCAGTAATTGCTGGTGATCAAATGATGTTATTATTTGAAAAGTTAATAAGTCATTTGATACATTTTAGTGGAAAATTGAGTGTTGCTAAATCATCATTTGCTGGAATGCTCGTATATCTCGGAGAGGTAAATGATCCAGCAAATAAATTATTTGGAGAGTTACAGGAATTAATAACTCGAATGGAAGAACCTAAAAGTAGAGTAGCAAAAGTTTTATTAGATCAAAGTATAGGGAAAATTATATCAAAGGATTAATATGAGAAGATGTCATTCTGTAGCTAGACAATTAGTAAATTTACAAGATGGTGACCTATTAATACCAGGTAGTGAAGTTGTAAATGGGTCTGCATTTATAAATGGACCCTTACCTATACCTCCTGTAGGATCCCCATTTGGTGATCCCCCTCCTGTATTAAATACACCACATACAGATGCTAATGGAAATACTTGGGTATATGAAGATCCACCTGGAGAGTGGAAGATAGAATCATTAGCTGAAGGTGGTATGGAAGTATACGCTCCATTTATTGTTAATGAAGATGATATGAGGGCAGTTGCAGGAAGTAATGCAAGTGTATTATGGCCAGATTCAGGAGATGATTTATTTGATTTTGATAAAGGAGAGACTGTACCAGTTGGAACTGGAATAGTAAAGGGTAAGGTTAATGATGGTGGAACTACATACGAAAATCCACATACTGTAGAAAACGAAGGAGCAACAGCAGAAACTGAAGTAGTTGGGAGTGTTCCTTTAGATCAACAACCAGCTTCTGGTTTTTGTAATGATTTAGGTGGAGATATTATATCTGATGAGCTAATGGATATATTATCTGATATAGCGGGTATTGATCTTGGAGATTTGAAAAGGTTGGCATTATCTGGTTTTATTGCAGTTATAGCTAAGTTGATGGGTAAGTTATCAGGGGCTCTTGGTAAGATTACAGGAGAAGTAGATAAAATAATGGAATTAGCTAAATTAGATCCAGATGATATATGTACACCACCTGTAAAGAAACAGATAGCGAAGTTATTAAGAATAATGGCAGCTTATATGAAGATGATGGTGGTATTAAAAAAGATTTTAAAAATAATTGTTTTAATACGTAAGATAATGAAGTTAATAGAGAAGATTTTAAAATGGATTACTATTCCAGTTCCAGTAGTTCCAGTTGTAAAGAAATTAATTGATTTACTAAACGTAATAGGAATAATAGATATGGTAATAGGAATGGTATTAGGAATAGTTTCAAGGTTTGTTAAAATAATACCAATGTTACAGGCACAGTTGTTAGCTATATTAGCACAATGTGCAGCACAAGTTGGTTCAGAAATGAATAGTGGGGAGGCTTGTGAAGCAGCAGGAAAATGTTTAGATGAAAATGGAAATGAATTTGAAGTTAATCCAAATACTAAGGAAGCGTGTGAACTTGCTGGTGGTGTTTGGGACGGTCCTGAATGGATTGATCCAGATAAATTAAAAGATTTAGAAAAACAATTAGGGGATATGGCTAATGAGGCGGCTGGAATGTTTGCAGACCTTGGTGAAGGTGGAGATGAAGGTGATGTGGTATCATGCAGTTTACCAGATGGTTCAACACAAGAAATGAGTCCACAAGAATGTAGAAACGCTGGTGGTACATATCCAGGTATGGGTGCAGTAGGATTTTGTTCAATTCCAGAACATACTACTCCAGAAGCTTGTGCAGCAGCGGGTGGAGTTTGGAATACAATTAATACAGATACACCATTAGATGAAGTGGATATAAGTGCACTTGAAGAAGAATTAGCAAAACAAATAGATGAATTGGGTAAATGTTTTCAAGACCCAGAATTAAATGATTATTTAAGAGGTTTATAAAGGAGACCATAAAATGAAGAAACAGGAATTAGTAAAAATAATTGAAGCTGTGGTTCGTAAGGAAGTCAAAAAACAAATGAATGAGATATTTATTAAAGAAGAAAACTCATCTTCACTTACCGAATTAGTTTCAAAACCAATAACCGAAAAGGATTTTAAGAAGCCTATTAGGAAACAGTATAAAACTAAACCTAAAAAAGAGGTTCATTATACATCAAACGAAACTCTTAACAAAGTGTTAAATGAAACCGTTGGTGGAGTTCCCCAAGGTGAAGGTGGATTACCACAAGTTGGTTATGAAGATTATCCAACTTTAGGTGATGGTGTATTTGATTCTAATAAAATAAATGATGTTTTGGCTGGTTCACCTAAAGGAGCACCTTCAAGTGAAGCAGTAAAACAGAAAAGACGAGACATAGGAGCGGTTCAAACTATTAAAAATGCTAGAGTAAATGTTGACCAAGTTCCTGAACACGTACAAGACGCATTAACAAAAGATTATTCAGCTGTTATGAAGGCAATAGACCAGAAAAAGGGTGGTGGAAATAGTTTCCGTCCATAAGAGGTGAGTCATGGCATTAGATAAACAGTTTCTAAAATATAAACTTGAGAAAATTAAGAATGATAGGATTTGGAAAGATCAAGATGCAGAAAGTAAGAGACGATCTAGAAAAGAAAATGCTAAATTGGCTCAAGAAGAGGCAGACGCAATCCATTCTTATTTAACAGGTGAAGATCCAATAGATATATTTGATAATAAATCTTATTTGGAAAGTAAATTCCCTGGTGCATTATATTTAAATAGAAAGGGACAATTAAATATAAGACAATCTCAAGATGATCCAAAAGTAAAATCAAGTGCATTAAAAAGATTATTAAGGAAACATAAAACAATTGCAGCAGCAAATAAAATATTTGGTAAACAATTAAAAGTTTTAAAGAAACTCTTTGATAGTTTAAATATACGTTTGACTAAAGATGAACTTAAACTTGATGGAAAGATACAAGCAAGGTCTATGGATGTACGAGGAGATATTAATTTAAGAGGAAATGAAAATATAAATGGAGATTTAAGTGTAGAAGGAGATATTCATTTAAGAGAAAGTTCTGTAACTCAAAATGGGTATACATATTTACCAAATGGTATTTTAATACAATGGGGGATTGATACAAGTGATTCTGATGGTGATCATACTATAACATTTCCTATACCATTCCCAAATAATTGTTTTTCTGTATCTGTTAATCATAAATTATCAGGGGGATGGAATACTGACGAAAAATATGGATATCCTATAACAGCAAAATCTTATGATAAGAATGGGTTTGTAACAAATAGGAATGATACCGCATCAGCCACTATTAATTTAAATTACATAGCAATAGGAAATTAAAGGAGAATATAAGTGGGAGCAAGAGAAAAAGATTTAAATCCTGATGTTTTTATTGGATTAAAACTTCCTATGGGATATTCTGATACTGGATATTTTAAACAAACTAAAAGTACACTTCAACAGGCTAAGTATAATATAATAAATTTATTTAAAACAATCCCTGGTGAAAGACTTGGACAACCAGGATTTGGTTCACAGTTACATTCTATATTGTTTGAACCTATGAATGAAGATTTTAGTGATATATTAGAGGATTCAATTAAAGAATCCCTGGCAACGTGGTTACCTTATATAAACATTAAGAATATAGAAATTACAGTTCCAGATTATAATATAAACAGAGTTAATATAGCAATTGATTTTGGATTATCTTTTGAACCTGATAGGTTTGAATCTGTTTCAGTAAATTTCGATCAATTTGAGACAATAGTTAAGGAATAATGGAGAATGTAAATGGCTACAAAAGGAATTAGTAGAGACGTAAAATATTTAAATAAAGACTTTTCATCTTTTAGAGATAGTTTAATAGAATTTGCACAAACATATTTTCCCAATACATATAATGATTTTAATGAATCTGATCCAGGAATGATGTTCATTGAAATGGCGTCTTATGTGGGAGATGTTTTGTCATATTATATAGATGAACAATTTAAAGAAAGTATGTTATCTTTCGCAGAAGAAAAGAAAACTATATATGAAATTGCACAAGGATACGGATATAAACCAAGATTAGCTTCACCAGCTACTGTAACTTTTGATGTATTCCAAACCGTACCCGCAGATCCTAATAACGTAGTAGATGAAAGAAGACAGCCTGACGAAGATTATTGTCTTACTGTACCAGCTGGAATGGAAGCTACATCAACTAATGGTACGGTTTTTAGAACAACAGGAGATGTTATATTTAGTGATTCAAGTTCATTAAGTCCAAGAAAAGATGATATTTTTGAAGTAGATGATGATAGTAATATTACAAAATGGTTGTTAAAGAAACGAGTACAGGGGGTAAGTGGAACAGTTACTACTGAATATCATACATTTGGAGCGGCAGAAAAATATAAAAGAATAGTATTAGCAAATAGTCCTGTATTAGAAATTATTTCTATAACAGATAGTGATGGAAATAGTTGGTATGAAGTTCCATTTTTAGCACAAGATACAGTATATGCAGATTTTCAGAATACTACAAAAAATTCTCCAGACTTAGTTGAAGGTAGAAATTTTGCACCGTTTTTATTAAAGGTTGTAAAGACATCTAAAAGATTTAAAACTTATATTAGACCCGATGGTAAAACTGAAATGAGATTTGGTTCTGGAGTAGCAGCTGGAGCAGACGAAGAAATCATTCCAAATCCATCAAACGTAGGTTCTAATTTACCAGGAACACCAAGTTTTCTTGATACGGCATTTGATCCAGCAAACTTTTTAAATACAGAAACTTATGGTCAATGTCCAACGAATACAACATTAACTATAAAGTATTCTTATGGTGGTGGAATTGATGATAACGTAGCATCAAATCAAATTAATAATATTACATTACTTGCTTCTGAATTTGATAATTCTCTTACATTAGATACTAATTTAAAAGCTATTACAAAAAATTCAGTAGCAGTAACAAATCCAAATCCAGCAACTGGAGGTGGTGGAGCGGAAACTATAGAAGAAGTACGAGTAAATGCAGGAGCTTATTTTCAAGCACAGAGTAGGGCAGTAACTAAAGATGATTACATAACTCGTGTATATTCATTACCACCTAAGTATGGTAATATAGCAAAAGTTTATATGATACAAGATGAACAAGTAGCAGCAGCAGGACAAAATGAAGCAGATCCAACTTATCAACCTAATCCATTAGCATTAAATATGTTTATGTTAGGATATGATAATGGTAAAAATTTAGTAGGTTTGAATAACGCAGTTAAAGAAAACATAAAAACTTATTTAAATCAATATAGAATAATGACAGACGCCGTTCAATTAAAAGATGCATGGATATGTAATATTGGTGTTAAATTTGCAATATTTACTAAAAAAGGATTTAATAAAAATCAAGTTTTATTAAATTGTGTTGATAGATTAAAAAATTATTTTCAGACTGAAAAATGGCAAATAAATCAACCAATAGTTTTAGCTAATATAGCATCTGAAGTAGTTGCAGTAGAAGGAGTTGCTAGTATAGTTAAACCACTTGAAAATAGAGATGAATTGATTATAATTGAAAATAAGTGGGGAACTGTTTCTGGACAAACTTATTCTAATAACATATATGATGTTCAAAGTGCAACCTATAGTGGTGTAGTTTATCCAGCTGTTGATCCATCAATCTTTGAAGTTAAATTTCCCGATCAAGATATTAAGGGAAGAGTATTAGGAGATATCTAATGCATTATTTTGAGTACGCATCCAAGGACACAACATTATATGAAGCAAGTCAAAGTAGAAATACTGGACTTGATGAGATTATTGAGATAAGAAAAGATATGAACGCTGATGCTACAGTAGTAAATGTATCTCGAGCATTAATTAAATTTGATTTAACTTATATTTCTCAATCAATAGAATCAGGATTAATCCCGTCAGGCTCACAAACAAAATTTCATTTAAATTTATATGATGCTAATTCAACACAATTACATATATCACAAACATTATACGGATATCCAGTCAGTCAATCGTGGGATATGGGATCTGGTAAAAGTGATAGTAATCCACAAATTGGGGATGGAGTAACTTGGAGATGGAAAGATAATTCTGATTCATTAACATATTGGGCAAGTATAACTGGATCAGGTGGAACTTGGTATAGTGGAAGTGGATATGAAGCAACTCAATCTTTTACACATGAACCAGATGATTTAAGAATGGATGTATCTGATATTGTATGGAAATGGTATCACGGTACAGTTCCAAATGAAGGATTTATGTTAAAGAGAAGTGGTAGTGTAGGTAATAATAATACAAGTGTTGAAGAAGGAGATACAGTAAGGTACGGAAATTTTTCATTTTTCAGTAGAGATACTCATACAGTTTATCAACCAAAATTAGAAGTAGTTTGGGATGATTCTACTTGGGCTACTGGTTCTTTATCTGCACTTTCATCTACTAATTTAGAAGATATGGTTCTTTATATGAGAGGATTAAGACCTAAATATAAGGAAAAATCAAAGGTAAAATTTAGAGTTGTTGGAAGAGAAAGATATCCTGAAAAAACATATAGTACAACTGGATATAGTACAGGATATACAACAGCAAAATATTTACCAAGTGGAAGTACATATTATTCTATTAAAGATGCTTATACAGATGATGTTATAGTTCCGTTTGGAACGGGTTCGATTGTTAGTTGTGATTCGACAGGGAATTATTTTAATTTTTGGATGGACGGATTACAATCAGAGAGATTTTATAGAATACATTATAAAGTTGTAAGTGGTAGTGGAACTGCCAATGAAACCGTACAATATTTTGATGAAGACCATTCATTCAAAGTAGTGAGATAAGAGATGCCATATACAAAAGAAGAACTTAAAAATCTTGAGTTTTATCAAGAATTGGCAAAAAAAGATGAAGTTAAATATTTAAACTTCATAAATAAAAGAACAGAAGCTGGAAAAATTAGTGAAGGAGTTTTACGAGACGCTAAATCTAATAATATTCTTTTGTTTGAAAGAATAAATCCAGGAGAAGGAAGTGATGGTAGTAGTTATCCTGTAAACCATTGTCTTCTTTGGCAAAAGGGATATTTTGATTATGAGGAAAATGAAGAACTTAATAAAATAATAGATAGAGAATTTACGGAATTCTAATGCCAAAGAAAAAACAATTAACTCTTGATCCAAATACTAATAAATTATCACGATTAGCATCAAAACATTTGCCTCTTGTAGCAATAAAAGGTTTAGATGAGGGTGATAATATTGCACCATTTGGTACACTCGCTTCAGATATAATTTGTTATCATCTATATGATACTAATGATAATTATTTAGCTTCAGGTGAAGTTCCTTTTGCTCCACCTAAATTACCTAATTTATTAGATGTTGGTTCTCATGTTAGAGGACTTGGTTATGAACGTGGAACTTATAAAATAGTATATAATTTTTTAAGACAGTTAGGTGGTTCAACAAATACTGTATTAGTAAAGAAATCTGATAAGTCTATTTATACAGCTGAATATTTTGTAGATACAGATGGTAAAATTTATGCTGGTACAATAGAAAATCCATTAAAAGAAGAAACTACACAAAAACCAATTGAATTGTTTGTTCAAGAAGATAAATTTTGGATACAAGAGCTATCACCATCTCGAACAGAAATAAGAATTCGTCCTAACCCAGCAATAAATGATCCAGAGTATTTTGAAAATTTTAGATTATTAGGATTTACTTGTTTATCTTTTTCTGATGTAACTGGAAACTCTCATATAACTTTTTTAGATAGTAATACAACTACAATAGTTGGTGGAGATGATATAACTTTAACAGAAGCTATGAATGGTGGAACTCTTATTATAAGAGATGCTTTTATTATAGATTATCAAGAAACTCCAGAAGTAATATCAAGATATTCACCAGCTGTTGAACAAGATGTAGTATCTCCATCTGAAAATTTAATATCGAATGGAGATTTTAAAGATGGGGAACATATTTCTGAATTAATAAATCCAGATGCATATGGAGTAAATGAAATAGTTGAATTTTCAAATCCAGGTCATAGTAAATATTGTCTACGAATGACTTCAGTTGGTGGAACTACTGGAAATTCATATAGAATGAAAGTATCTGATTTAATTCTTGAAGAAACTTATATTTTAAGTTGTTGGGTTGCTGTAACAGAAGATTGGAATAGTTTAAAAGATCAAGGAATTTTCTTTATACAAGAAAATAGTCAAAATGTTATTAATTATCCAGAACATGGTATAGAACTTGAAGAAAAAGTAATTGATGGTCAAGTTTGGAAAAGAATGTACCAGAAATTCACAGCCACCAGTAGTGAAATAACATGGATTCTTGGTTACAATGGTGGATTAGTATGGGATGCTTATCAAAATAATGGAAATGGTGGATGGATTAATGGAACTGGAAACACATCAGGTTATAGATATTTTACTGATGTTCAAATAGAACCAGGAAGTCCTACTGGACAACCAACACCTTATATGATAGGAAAAAGAATTGAAGAAGAAGAAGTTCCCATTACTGGACTAATTACATTTGCAGAAGATGATAGAGTTGAAGGAATATTTTCTACTGATGATGATGGATTTTTACCAACTATGGCAGCTGATGTTAATGGAGAACGTAAAAGTGGTATTCTTACCATTAAAAATGCATTCGTTACAGATGAAGCATATACTCAAGGAACTGAAGTAACCGTAATAGATGATATACCTATAACAAATCCAATTGCAACAGATATTAAAGAAGATGGATATGAGGGAGAATTTCTAGATAGTCCATATCACGTAGGAGGATCCAATACTGCATTAAATGTACTTACTATTAGGATACAATGTGACAATTCTTATACTTTATATAAAGTAGATTCTGGAGGAAATAGTACTGAAGTTGGTAGTCACAATAATTGGAGACAAGCTAAAGTACATACAATTAATTCGTTTACATCAAATGATAAATTAAGACTTGAAGCTACCAATCAAAGTGGTCCAGCTGCATTTATAGCAGTTGTACGATATATGGGAGCAACTTATAGAACTGGTGATGGAGAATATCATACTAAAAGATCCCGCCCGTCAAACTCTTCTCGTCATCCAAAGTATGGTCATGGACAAGATTCTCTTATACGAGAGGATGAGATAGCTTCTTCAGGAGGAGTAACCGAAGTAGTTACTCCAGGAATTTGGCATATAACTGAAGAAAATGGTGAATTATCTGCTCAAGGTTGGAGAGCTTATGGTATTGGAGCAGGAACACCATGGGGAAAGAGTTCAGTACATCCGTACTTTTTTAATGGTCCAAGTGAATGGATATGGGGAGATAGAACAGAATCTAATCAAACTTTAACATGGGAATGGGAGCCTGCAATAAATGTTACAAATGAAATTTGGAGATTTTGGGATCCAGTTTTACATTCTGACGCAGTTAATCCTGTAGGATGGTCTCCTGGATTTAACGCTTTTAATTATAGTGGTGAAGCTTCGAGAGATGATAGGTCACATTGGCGTAGTGGTTGGGTAGGACATCATGGAAAATGGGTACAAGGTGAAGGTGAGCTCGGTGACACTTGTATGAAATTTATTGATCAAAATAGTCAATATAATAAACCAAATCATACAAACTATCAAGGATTATATAAAACAGGAGGTTATACTGGTAATGACAATCTTGAATTAACTCATAGATGGCAGGGAATTTCACAAAGATTACCACATACTTTTGCAGCTCAAGGAATTCAAGTTGGAGACAGTATTACAGTTACATGGAGACAAAAATCTGATACAATAGGTAAAGGTGCAGATGTTGGTTTATATCATAAATCAAAGGCTTCAGATACTCATGTTTGGGGAGAAGTAGGAGAAGTTAATCCAGCAAAAGGTCATAGAGATCATGAATTTTTAAGATATGTTCCATGTGCTAAAGTAGGACAATGGGAAGAAGCTAGTTATACTGGAGTAATAGATGATGATTGGAATTTAAATGAAATTGTTGTATTATATGTTTATGGTCAACGAGGACCTGAAGGAATTTTGTGGGTAGAAAATGTTCAAATTCAATTAACTACAGCTACTACGAGTGTTGAAAAATCTCCAACTACTAATGATTTAGTTGTAGAAATTGATACTTTTGTAGATAAAAATACTGTTATTTTAAAGGATGGGTATAGTACTTTAGCAACTGACAGAGGACACATTATAAATAATGATTCTAATATACAATCTTATACAACATTTCCTGACTTTCATGTTGATTATACTTCATCACTCTCGGAAAAAAATCCTGTTTATGGATCATTAAGAGGAGAGATTGTAAAGGCAGAAGGTACTCAGATTATTCTTAAAAATTCTTACCAAGAACTTGGTGCAAAGGCTGGTCATGATGATGGTAATGATTTTGCAATAGATGCATACGCACATTTTGATAAATGGTTTATTCAATATCCAATGGATAAAAGTGAAGATTTAAGTAAATTATTGAAAACTGGTCCTAATGACCTTCAATTAATAACTAATTTTAAAATTGATCAAACTACTTATCCTGAATATCCATTTTCAGTAGTTTATAAATTATATAAACCACTTCCAAGTACTGTAGCGGAACAAGATTTTTGTACTATTGTTAAAGAAATGATTCCTCCTGTAGAGGAAACTTGTACTTTAATTCCATTTGTAGAAGAATGGGTAAGTGATTCTGTTCTTAGACCACCAGAACGGTTTAATCTTGATAGTCCTATAGGAACTGGAATTACACGATTTAAAAATTATGATCATTTAATAACGGATGATGAAGGATTAAAAGGAAAAATTGGTGATGAAGTTTTAAGTGGAAGTTTAAGTGCGGATATTAATATAGATCATAAACGATATGAAAATTTTATACATTTTAGTTCAGCTGAACAACGAGTTAGAAATTTTAAATATAAATTAGATTTAATAGAACAATATACAGATAGAAGTGCTTCTCTTGCTGGAACAAGTAGTGGTTCTACTGGAATACATGGTGTTGTAGCAGACCCTGGAGCAGGTTCTTATTTACTTATCTCTGGTTCTACTCAATATAATCCACCATTTACATCTGTGAGTGGTTCTTTAGCACAAGTTCAATGGTGGGAATCAAAACGCCGTAATGTTATTAATGACTTTGATAAATTTGAAAAATATATGTATGGGGCAAGTTCTTCATATGCAAGTGAATCTATTGGTATATTTCATCCTAACTCATGGCCAAAACGAGGAGGATCAGGAACGTATTCAAGTCCATATATAAATTATAGGACATCACAATCAGTTGCTACCACTTGGTACTCAAATCAATTAGTTTCAGCTTCCGAATTTGATATAGCAAATAAAAATAGATTACGTGGTCATCTTCCAATGTTTGTTCAAGATGATGATGAAAATAAAGTATTTTTAAAATTTATAGATATGGTTGGTCATTACTTTGATGATATTTGGGTATTTGTTAAAGCAATGACAGATGTTCATGATAAGAGAGATGCACTTAATGAAGGAATTGCAAAAGATTTATTACATCATGTAGCACAATCACTTGGTTGGGAAGTATTTGATGGAAAAGATTTAGTGTCTTTACCAAGATATATGTTTGGAATGGAACAAACTGGATCTGAAAAACCGTGGCAGTTTTCTCTAACTCCAGATAGAGATATATCAAGAGAAATATGGAGTAGAGTATTAAATAATATACCGTACTTTTTAAAGACTAAAGGAACGACAAGAGCTATAAAAGGATTAATAAATTGTTATGGGATCCCATCAAGTATTTTACGAGTAATAGAATACGGTGGCCCAAAATTACCAGGTGCACCACAAGATACTTTTGTAAGTAGAAAGTTTACAAAGGCATTAAAGTTCTTTGGGGCGAGTAATAATACTTATGTTCAAAATGATACTTGGGAAGCAGTTACACTTGGAGATGCACCTACAGATAGACATCCTGATACTGTAGAGTTTAGATTTTCAGCGGCAAGTGGTTCAAATCAAGTATTAGTACGTAGGGATGAAGATTGGGCAATTAGATTAAAAGACAATGATGAATCGGATAGATATGGTTATGTGTCTTTTATGTTAAGTGGTAGTGAAGGATATCAAGAAATTTCATCATCAGAATTTCCTGTATATGATGGAGAATTTTGGTCTGTAATGTTGACAAGAACTTTATCTGGTTCTGGAGACTTTTTAACAGGTGATACAAGTACTCAAGATGTTGTATATACATTATATACAAAAAAATATGAAGCAGGTAGAAGTAAAATTGTATATGAATCTAATAATGAATTATTAATAAGTGGTTCAATGGGAGCAGTATCAGCTTCATATAATTCATCATGGACTGGTAGTGGTGATACAATTACATTGGGTGGACCTGAGTTTGGTCACTTCGGAGAATCATTAAGTGGTTCTATGATGGAATATAGAAATTGGACAACACCTCTCAATGTAACTTCATTTGATAATCATGTATCTGCTCCAATAGCGTTTGATGGTAATACACCATCTGCATCTTATTTAGATTTAGTTACTCGATATTCGTTTGATGATAATAAAGATTTAAGTGTGGGTGCAAATCAATGGTTTCAAGATGTGTCTGGAGACCAATCATTTACTTCTTCGGCAGTTCCACATAACTATACAAGTCCTATGGGAGACCATTTCGCATCTGTAGTAGATGAAACAAAAATGAAAGTTCCTAATTTAGGTCCTTCTCGTAGAACATCTAATAAATTAAGAATTGAAACTGATACACTAATAGATAAAACACAAGCAGATAACCCTATTTTAAAATTTAAAGAAAGCATAACAGTTCCAGCTTATGATAACGCAGCAATTGATTCAAATAAAGTTGCAATATTCTTTTCACCTTCCGCAGTAATTGATGAAGATATTATAACTTCAATGCCCAATCTTGATTTTGACCAATATATTGGAGATCCACGTGACCAATATAACGAACAGTATACAGGATTGAAAACTGCACGAAATTTATATTGGCAAAAATATTCAGGACCAAATAACTTTTGGGATTATTTAAGATTATTGAAATATTATGATAATTCTTTATATAGACAGATTAGAGATTTAGTTCCTGCTAGAGCAAATGCGAATATAGGAATATTAGTTGAACCAACTATTTTGGAGAGGGATAAAGTTATTATTGGAAATAAGCCGGATCTTATTCCAAGTCATTGGGAAACTAATATAGATGTAATAACTGAATATGTTTCTGAAAGTGCTGAATATCCTAATTTTGAGTCAAATGTAAATTTTAGTAATCCATTTGGTGTAAATAGTATTACTAATGAAACTGGATCAATAGTGTCAGCTTCTTCTGAATATACGCTACTTGAACCAAGTCTTACTTATACTAATCCATTTGGGATTAATTTTCATACTCAAGAAACTGGTTCTTATATTACAGCATCTGCTATCTATCAAGAAATGTTTACGGAGGTTAATTTACATAGAGAGTTTGGATTAAATCCAAAAACACGTCAAACTGGGTCAGCAGTAGAGTGGAAATGGGGAGACTGTGTTTATAACGCACCAAGTGATACTATAGCTCGTAATGCTAATGAGACTGGATCATTTGTAATGAAAACACTTTTAGAAACACCATCATTATATAATATAGGAGATGTTGATTATAGTGGTTGGTATGGAACTGAATATTATAATGCTACTATTGTGGAAGGAGCAGTAAAGTCAATTCTTGAAGAAGTGGTACAACCTAATGTAGAAGAAAATGTATTATCAGAGTTTAACTTAGAAAATGAATATTTTTACTCATCTTCGTTAAGTGCTTCAAAACATATACCATATTCGTCAAGTTATAGGGCAACAGATTTAGATAATAGGTGGGATGAATTTGTAGGTACGGAAAGACTTTTTTATCTTGGGTGTATACAAACAGAAAAAACTACTGTAACAGATAATGCGTTTAGATATGACGATAATACACCTGCAGTAGAAATAACTGTAACTTCACCTACAAAATTGGTAACTACGGATTCACCATCCACACCATTAGATGTACAGAACAAATAATGTTAAAAATTAAAAAGGATTATATTTATAAGTGAAGAAGAATAATAAGTTTTATTACTATCAACCTTATAAAATAAAATTCCAAGTAGATTCATGAAATAAGGAGAAAGACAAAATGGGATATTTAAATAACGCGACGCGAGTCTTAGATGCTATTCTAACAAGAAAAGGTAGAGAAATTCTATCTAGAGGTGGAGATTTCACCGTTACTAAGTTTGCACTTGGTGATGATGAAATTGACTATGGATTGTGGGATACCACTCATGCTCAAGGAACAGATTATTATGGTGCTGTAATCGAAGGATTACCAGCATTAGAACCATTTAATGATCCGTCTGAAATTATGAAATATAAACTTGTAACGAGATCTGAGGGTACTCGAGCTATGGCTTCATTATTTGAATCCGCTGGAGCCCAAACCGCTCTTAATGGATTAAAATGGTATTCTGATGATAACGCGGCTACCAGAATACAAATTGGTCCTGTTCCGAGTGGTGATCTTTTTACTAACATTCAGTTAGGTCAGGGAGTTGATGCTGGAGTTCAACATACACCAAATGTTGGATTTGGAGCAATCGATTTAGAAGGTGGAATTGGATCAATTTTTGAAGAAGGGTATTTAAACGAAGAATATACATTGACTTTGTTAGATACTACTGTTGCTGTAATAGCTCCTGTAAACGTATCTACAGGTTTACCAGCACTTCCTAAAAATAGAATTCCTCTTGGAACTATGGATGAATTGTGGTTACCTTATGTAAAAACAGTTCAACATATTTCACAGACCATTACGGGATGTTTAGTAGACCAATCTGGAACTTTTAGAAGCAGTGCAGGGGCCGAATTTGGAAATCAAGAAGGAAAAATTAGAGTATATCCAAAAAGAATTGCAGAAAATTCTTCCCCAGCAAAAACTTCTTTACTTATCACAGGAGAAACTTCTGGGGCAACTAAAGAGTTTACTGTTAATATTACGTATACAGCTGGTTCACCAAGTTAATTTAATAATGGGATTTAACAATCCCAAAAATACATAATAAGGATTATAAATGGGATTTATAAACAATACCTCTTATATATTAAATGCAGTATTGACTAAGAAGGGTAGAGAGTATCTTTCTAAAAGTAGTGGCAATTTTAATATTACTAAATTTGCTTTGGCAGATGATGAGATTGATTATGGATTGTGGAATACTGCACATCCATTAGGATCAAATCATTATGGTGCAGTTTTAGAATCTACACCAATGTTAGAACCTTGTGTTGATCCTGAAGTTGTGATGAAATATAAATTATTTACAATGCCAGATGGAACTAAGGCTTTACCTTATATTAGTAATATAACACCACCATCATTACTTGGTAGTAATGCACTAAATACAGAATATAATGCAGATGGTAGTCCACAATGGACATTTAATAACCATTCTATAAATCCAAGTACAATTGGAGCTGATGGAACATTTGCAACAGAAAAGTATAGTTTTTTGGTATTAAATAAAAATGTAATTGATATTAGACCTGGAGTAATACCTCCAGATGGAACTTTTGATAATCTTCCAGAGACAGGAGCTATTTATACAGAGGAATCAGGAAGATTAAGTAAGAAAATTCTTTCGAGAGTAGCAACAATAGGAACACAACCCATTACAGCAGCACAAGGATATAGAGAAACATCTATTATTATAACTGGCCAAATGTCAGGAGCTATTTATGTTTTTCCAGTAAGAGTTAATTATGTTGATAATACACCTTAATAGAGGACAGATAAATGGGATTTGTAGATAACACCACACTGGTACTTGATGCTATTCTTACTAAAAAAGGAAAAGATTATTTAAGAACTGCCGTATTTGGTGAAAACCAAAACGGAGAACATATCATTACTAAGTTTGCACTTAGTGATGATGAAATAGATTATGGGTTATGGGATGAAACACCAAGTGGTTCAAATTATGTAAAACCTTTAGGTACAATTATAGATAATCAACCTGTATTTGAACCTAACATTACTGATACAGAAAGTGTAAGGTATAAAATATTTAAAAATGGTACTGTTTGGCCAGACGATAATCCAGGTCAATATAAAATATCATCGGGAAATGATTAATGGGATATTTAGATAAAACAACACAAACTGTAACCGCAACTTTTACAAAAAGAGGAAGAGAAATTTTAGCTAATGCGTTATCAGGTACAGCAGAGGATGAAAAATCTTATATAATTACTCAATTTTCTCTTAGTGACGATGAAGTGGATTATGGATTATGGGATGACAGTCAACCTGCAAATTTAGAAGGAAGAATTATTGAGAACATGCCTATATTAGAGGGTTTTATAAGTGGTAAAAATATGATGGGTGCAGCAATAACTGATCAACCACCAATTTCAACTTTTGGTCCTTTATTGGTAGGATTAAGAAAACAAACTGTATTAGAGGGACAATGGGATTATGTTGATATTTTTCCAACAACATTTAATTACGATGAAGATGAAGAATATGAATTTGTTATAGAACATGATAATTTAGTAGATGTAACACAACCTTGGTTAGCACCACAAGTAGATTTTGAATTAAGTGTAGATGAGTATAGTAAACCAATAGTTGATTTTGGTATGGTAGGTACAGGATTACCTAAAGGTGGATTTGGGTGGCTTGATAAAGTACCTGTTGGTACAGAATATGGTTTTGTAGACCGTACAATATATTCACCAGCAGCTGTACTCCGTGAACGTCAATGGAAATTTATATGGAATGGAGATGAAGTATTATCAGAAACAAGTACTAAGAAATCTATAAATTTTCCATTTAAGGAAGTTGGAACATTAGAAATTGAATTTTCTGTAAAGACTAATTTGGGACAATCTGATGTTTATATTAAACAAGTTGAGGCTGTTAATCCAAGAAGAATTGAAGATATACGTGATGCTCTTGTTGTAGAGTGGAGACCACCTACAGTAGATAATCCATTTATTAGTGAAGAAGAATTGGCAGAAATGGAAGAAGCTCGTTTAGAAATGATAGAAGCAGTTGAACAACGAAAAGAATTAGAAAAGAAATTACAAGAAGATATAGAAAGACTTAAAAATACGGCAGTTGGTGGTGGTGAAGGTGACATTGAAGCACTTGAAAAAGAACTTAAAGCATTACAGGAAGCTAGAAAGAAAATAGAAGCAAATCTTAGAGCAGCTAATTTTGAAACTGGACCTGTTGGACCTGGAGGAAGACCAACTAAACCAACTGGAGGTGGTGGTAGGTCAAGACCAAAACGTACCAGAAAAGCAAGAAAGATTCGTCCAACTGGTGGTAGGTCAAGACGGAAAAGTCAGAGAGCAACAAGAAGACGTAATCTTAGGAAAGATAGATAATGGCTTATATACCAGGTCCCTTACCAAAACATGAACGAGTAGATCCAGAGATAGTTGGATATGTTCCATTAACTGTAAATTTCGGAGATTTTTCTGATGTTAGAGAACGTGGACGATTAAATTTAAATTATCATTGGAATTTTGGAGATGGAAATACTTCAGCTGAATCAAATCCAATTCATGTTTATAAGAGACCAGGAAGGTTTATTGTTACTTTAAATTTAGCAAATGAACATGGGTATGATACTAAAACAAGTATAGTAGAAGTTTTCCAATCTCCACAACCACCATCTGAAGTTGACTTTCATATGAAAGGACCGGGATTAGGTAGATATGGTGGATGGACTGATACGGTATATTATGGACAAACTTTTAGATTTATTGATAGTAGTTCAAATCCAGTAGATTGTTATACCACAGGACGTTATTGGAAAGTTATAGAAGAAGGTAAAGTGGTTAGGTCATTACAAGGAAAGGATTTTAAATATCGTTTTCCAGTTCCACGTAAATTAAAAGAAAAAATGCCAGCTGGTTCACCTTATACGGTTAGAGAATTAGACGCACAAGAAATACTGATACAACTTACAGTAGTTAATAATTTTGGACTTTCTGAAACTATAACAAAAACACTTACAATTACAGAAAAACCAGATGCAGTGGAAAGACGGAGAAAAGGTGCACAGAAAAAACTTAGTGACGCACGAACTAAAACTCGTAAAGCGGCAGCCGCTAAATTAGCTGCTTTGGAAAAAACAGAAAAAGATGAAAGAACACGTGTTAGAAGATTAGAAAAAAGAAGAACAGATGTTGAAAATAAAAGATTAGATAGAATTCAAAAAGAAAAAGAACGTGTGGCAAGAGTAGAAGCGGCAAGACAAGAATTATTGAGGAAACAAGAGGAAGAGAGAAAACGAGCGGCTAGATTGGCAAGAGAAAGGGTGGAAAGAGAAAGATTGGCAAGGGAAGCAGCTTCGGCAAAAAGACAAAGAGAGGCAGTAGCAGCAGCAAGACAGGCGGCGGCGGCAAAAGCAGCAAGAGAGGCGGCCGCAAAAGCAGCAAGAGAAAAAGCAGCAAGAGAAAAACGAGCAAGAGAAAGACAAGCACGTGAAACAGCTCGAATGAAAAGAGAAGCAAAAGATAACGCAAGAAGACAAAGAGAAGCAAGAAATAAACAAGCAGCAGCAGACAATGAACGAAGACGTAGAGGTAGAGAATCAGCAGCAAAAGCAGCCGCAGCTGAACGAGGTCGTAAAGAAAGGGCAGCAAAAGATAGAGCAGCAACAGCAGCACGACAAAAGAAAGAAAGAGATGCAGAAAGAAGAGCACTTGCAGCAGAACGAAAACGAGAAGGTGATCGTAAAAGACGTGGAGAACAAAATTTAGCACGGAAATTAAAAAGGGAAAGAGAAGAAGCGGCAAACCGTCAGAAAAAACAACGAACTGAAGCGAGAAAACAACAGGTTAAAAAGAGAGCACAACCGCCTCCTGGTAAACCGTATCGTCCAAAACCTAAACCAGCTAAACCTAAACCTAAACCACGTCCAAAGAGTAGACCGACACCAACACCACGTCCAAGTAGAGCAACTCCAACTCCAAGACGTAGACCGACACCACGTCCACCACGTAGACCAGCTCCAAGTACAGAGAGTAGACCGTCAAGGACTCGCAGTAAAGCAACTCCAAGACGTAGAACAGCACCACCACGTCCAACAAGAGTAGTAAGAGGACGTAGAGGAAGGAGAGGATAGATGCCATTAAAAGTAACACAAGGAAGTTCAGACGGAGTAGGACAAGAACAAACTGTATATGGTAAGGGAATTAGATTAACAGCAAGAGCTCTTACAACTACACGAGTTACCAGTATAAAGGTTACTGGTTTAAAGTCTGGAGCAACATGGACTATCAAAGAATTTATAGTAAGACCTGGTCCACCTAAAACACAACAACCAAGTGGATTTCAGGAAGCACCGTTACCTACACGGTGGAGAACATTTAATTAAGGATTAAATATGATGATTTTTAATAATAACATATTTATACATATAACGTATGATAATAATGTAAATCTACATTATTTAAAGGATAATAAGGAGATAAAAGATGCCAGAAAGTAGTTTTTATACGCCATTAGAAGAGGATGATAAAAGGACTAATATACTAAGTACTATATCTTCTCCAGTTTGGTCTGGAGGGACAGGTACTTTGACTGCTTTTTACACGGGCTCTGTACAGAGTGGAAGTAGTGGTCGGTATTATTATGATGTATATGATAAAGCTGGAAGTGATACTACACGACAAGTACAATTTGCAGTAGCATATGGTCATTTTGATGGAAGTGGTTCATTATCTACATCAGCTGGAAACAATCCAACAAAGGCAATTTATCGTCAGTTTAGAAATGTTTGTATTAAGGATGCAGCAACTGAAACCAGATTTGTTTTTCCTGAAGGATCTGGAAATTATGAAGGTGCAGACTTTTTTGCAGTAAACGTTAATAGAGCACGATATAGAGAAAAGTTGGATCCTGGAAACTGGGAATTAAGATTAGGTACAGGAGCAAATAGAATAAGATTAATAGATGATAGTGGAGCAACCGCAGATTCATCCATTAAATCTTCACAGAGAGTTTTTAACATAGTAAGTGGTTCAATAGCGGATGGTTCAGCTGAGATTAATACTACAGCAACAGCCGAAGGTACTACTCATGGAAGTTATGGACTCTTTTTTCCTGAACTTGGAATCATTGTTCTAAACGCACAAAGATTAACCCAAGCCCCATTAAGTTTAACAGTCAGTCGAACTGCTGATGTCAATGATGACACGGCTTCCGTTTTAGTCACATCTATTAGTCAAGGAGCATATTTTCAAGCACGTAGAGAAGAACAAATAAAATCTTCTCATTATTTCTGTAGAGTTAGATCTGATGAATATAATTGGAGTCAAAATCCAACATATTACACAGGGTCTAATGCAGAAATAAGAAACGCTACGTTTATACAAGATCCAAAGTCGTATATTACGACAGTTGGTCTTTATAATGAAAATAATGAACTATTAGCAGTTGCTAAACTAAGTCAACCACTATTAAAATCTAGAAATAGAGAAGCGGTAATCAAAGTTCGATTAGACTTTTAAGGAGGAGCCTTAGATGTCTGCATTTAAAGAATTTGAAGCTGAAGATAAATTAGAAAATATAGCCAGCGTAATAGCTGAAGCTATGTGGTCAGATAGTACAGGTACTTTAACCACATTTTTTACTGGTTCAATTCAAGATTCAAATACAGGAAAGTATTATTACGATGTACATTCTACATCTGATCAAACTACCGATGTTCAATTTGCGGTAACATACGGACATAATTTAGGTTCAGGATCAGAAGGTGGAACTACTGTTGGAAAAACAAATCCAAGTAAAGCAGTATATGCTCAGTTGAGACAAGTTTTATTACCTTCACAAACATCTCGATTTAATTTCCATGGTGATTCAGGAACAGATTATTATAGTGATGATGTTTTTGCTATTGTTGTAAATCGAGAAAGATATAGAGAAAAGATGGATCCAGGTAATTGGGAATTAAAATTACAAAGTGGTAGTGGAGTTGATGGCAATACTATTACTTTAATAGACAGTAGTGGTGCAACTTCAAATCCAACAATTGGAGAATCAAAAAGAGAATTTTGGGTAGTATCAGGTTCACTTGCAAATGGAATACATACAACTGCATCCTCTACTGCAACAACAACTAATTCAGGGTCTTATGGTTTATTTTATCCAGAAACAGGTATCATCCTTCTGAATCCAAATACATTGGCATCTGGTTCAGCTACTGTTTTTGATAATACTGCATTTATAGAACCTGTAGGAACAAGTGCAGCTTCTAATGATTATAATCATAGAAAAGTGTTTAATTCTATAAAAAGTGGTTCTTCATTTATATCAAGACGTGAGGAAGTAAGACGGAGTTCATTTTATTTTTGTAGAGTACCCTTTGATGAATATAATCATAGTCAAAATCCATCTTATGTTTCTGGAGATAACGCTGAATTAGTTAATAGCTTTTTTGTAACAGAACCAACTACTTATATTACTACAGTAGGACTTTATAATGATAATAATGAGTTATTAGCAGTAGCAAAATTAAGTCAACCATTTAAAAAAGATCAAACTACTGAAGCATTAATAAAAGTAAAATTAGAATTTTAAGGAGCTTTTAAATGTTTAAAGATATATCACCAGATGATAGATCAATAAAAGCTTTTAAAACTTATAAGCAATTTACTTTTACTCAATATGATAGTGGAAGTGGAGTTTATGGACTTGAAGGTATAAGTGGAAGTTGGAATAATTTCGCAACTGGTTCTGCAGATTCCCAAAGTTATGGGGCGTTTAATGAAGCTTCACAAAGTCAAAAGAAACATTATAGTACATGGTTTCAGGATGGAATATTTTATAAAACACCACTTTACTATTCTGTTAGAAATTTATATTATCGATATGATGAAATTCCAAATCCAAGATCAACAACTGTAAGATATCCTATATACACTGCTACAAGTTGGGATAAAAAATGGCCACATGGTAGAGAGGATTGGGGATCAATTAACCCACGTCAGTTGGGAAATAAAGTAAATGTTATAACAATTCCACAACAATATTTTGGTGAAGAAATAAAACCAGAATCCATTAAAATTCTCGATGATAGTACAGATATAACTGTAGATTTAAGAGATGATGGACATGGACAATTATATGATTATGCATATTCTTCAAGTTTTGCATCTGGAACTCCCGATGCTAATGGAAGTGGAAGTTGTATAGGTAATGTATTTTATTCTCATGGTATAATTACAATAACTGATACTGGCTCTGCATATATATCTTGTAGTTTAGGAGATGGTACATTACCATCAGGTCAATATGCGGGTGGAGATGGGTTTTCAGTTCAATTTCAATCAACCAAAACTTCTTATGAATATGAGTATTTATGTAATGTACCAGAATTTCAATTTAATGGAACTACAAATCCAAGTACAGTAGTTGGTAGGAGTGGTAGTATTTATATACCAGGTGGGGCTAGATATATTTATGATGGAAATATGGAGGATCCCCAATATGAAAATACAATTGATCTAGTATTACCTGCCGCAAGTAGTTCATATAATTTATCTTATAATCCAGGAACAAAATATGAAAACTTCACAACACATTCAGAATTTGGGACGTATGTCACAAATATAGGGTTATATAATGATGAAAATGAATTATTAGCTATTGCTAAACTTTCAAATCCAATTAAAAATGATAAGGATTTACCTTTATCATTCTTAGTACGATTTGATTCTTAATTAATTCACAGTATATATTATATTTATAGTAGACTAAAAGTATAATTAATTAACTGGAGAAATAACAATGGACGCCCAGGCGCAAGGTCTTATTGAGAAACTCATAGGGCATTATGGTTGGATAGTAGTTACATTTGGATTGGGTT
>MPMD02401196.1_pt1 | contig 24576 bp, 19 predicted proteins | sample 1617291 | NCBI WGS metagenome assembly MPMD02 (sample SAMN05944810, study PRJNA350692) | marine metagenome | biome: marine; feature: ODZ; material: water; isolation source: 120 m water sample filtered on 30 um supor filter | place: Pacific Ocean | collected 2012-04-09 | depth 120m m | reverse complement strand
GGCCGCCTCCACCTCCGCCCGCAGGCACCTGCACACCCAAGGTCTCCAGTGAACCGGAAGCCGCCAGACCATACTCAGCCTGCCACCCCTCCTCGATTCCTGCCTCGGCACCCTCTGGAACCTCCACAGCAGCCAGACCTACGAACGCTTCATCGAGAAGCTTGGCTCTAAAGCGAGCAGTCTCCACCGTGGCGGGCATGGGAGCATCCGAGCGAGCCACGTCCACTGTGGCCTCCGACATGGACTGGTCGCGTAGGGCAAGCACGCCCAACACGCCGCCCAGAGCCATCACGATACCGGCAGCCGCACGCAAGACGTGCGAGGCATACCAGGGGCGCGCAGATTCAACGGAAACGATCTGACCCGACGTGGCGGCAGCGAGCAGCGAAGACATGGCCTCGCCCGACAGGCTCATGCTGTCCCCCAGCCCCTGCTTCACGAGGCCAATCGTCTGTTCAAGCTCTACTCGTTGAACGCGTAATTCGGTGCTGGCCGCCAAGGCCGTCTCGATCTCCAAGGTCTGCTCCTTGGAAGTCTCGCCGAGAATGTAGGCGCACAACAGCTCATGCATTGAATCGTGGTCGTTTGCGTTCATGATAGTTCTCCTTGAGCCAGACCCAATCCCAGGTCGGACTCTCCACCGAGTAGAGGTCCAAGTTCGACGCAGAGCGCCTTGAGGCCCACACTGACCAGCCATCCAACCGTGCCCACCTTCTTGCCGGTGATCTCACTGATCTCCCGGTAGCTCTTCTCGGCCAATAGCCTCAGAACCAGCACCTCGCGCTGGTCCTCGGGTAGCCGTCCCAGGGAACGCTCGACGGCCTGGCGGGTGTCCCCCGCTTCGACCTCGAGAATCCCGCCGGTGTGGCGGTCGGGTTGAGCGACGCTGCGCTCACGGCGCTTGCGTCGGGTTTCGGATCGGATGACGTCCATGCAGAGATTCCTCGTGACCTTGTATAGCCAGGATGAGAGGTGGGCGCGCTCGACGTCGGCGTCCCCGAGGACAGTCTCGGGAATGACCGGCGGCGATTGAGCCAGCCTCATGAAGGCCTCTTGCACCACGTCTTCAAAAGCACTCCCCCGGCCCAGAAGCCCACGCGCGAGGCGCAACAGCTCCCCTTGATGGCCCTCGACGAGGGTCACAAAGGCAGTGGGGTCCCCGGAGCGGTGACGCTCCAGAAGGACGGAGGAAGAATCGAAAGGCATAGGCACTCGAGGCATCTGGGGGGTGAACGTCGCCCCCCTCGGACCTATTGGAGATTGTCGCCAATTCCACCGAGAAATGGCCACGAAGAGGTTTTCGGGCCCAGATGTGCACCGCACGCTCTGGGCCCAACTGATGGCTTCCGCGAACCCGGGAGGGAGTCTCTTGTCCTCGGAAACTGGGCTGCAGCTACGGTGGTATGGGGCTTTATGCCGTTCTTCGTCTTCTGTTGCGAATGCTCAACTGCGACGAAACAGCATCTTCCTCTTTTCCTCGCCCTCCTCAGGTGGTCGACGGCGTCGCTGGCGTGTTCGCGGTCGAGGACCGGATGGGATCACGTCTTTGTGATCTCCTTGATAGCGGCGACCAGTCGTAGGTGGGCGGAGCGAGCTTCGTCGCTTAGCTCGTCCTCGCCCATCAGGTCGCGCTGTTCGTGGGGGTCATCCACCAGGTCGAAGAAACGGTCACGCCCCGTGAGCACGTTTTGCTGCAGCTTGAATCGTTTCCCGCGCACTGCGACCCACCATCTCTTCTTGTCGACAACGTGGTTGGGCTCGAAGCGCTCGGCGTAGAGTAGGTCGCGCGGACCCTCGCTGCTGGGGTCGTTTAGTAGTCCCATCAGACTGCGCCCATCCATGGGCCGATCGGCGGGGAGGACCTCGTGCGCATCCATGCCGAACAGTTCCGCCACGGTTGGTAGCAGATCGACCGTCGAGACCAGTGCATCGCAGACGGCGCCCTCTGCCTGGACCCCCGCTCCAGCGACGATCAGAGGAATGTTGAGCGACCCCTCGAACAGGGTCCCCTTGCCGTGCGAGGGTACGAATGGAGGCTCGACCGCGGGCCGAGGCGTACCGTTGTCCCCCAGAACGATCACGGTCGTGAGTGCACGTACTGCCGGGTCCAGGGTGGCCAGGAGACGACCAACTTCATGGTCGGCCGCCTCGATCGCAGCCTTGTGTCGGGCGGCGTCACTGTCGAGCTCCTGGTTGTGCAGAGACGCCGGCGGCTCGTGAAAGGGGGCGTGGGCGGCGTGCAGGGGGAGATAGAGGAACCAGGGCTCCTCGCCGACTGTGCTAATCCAGGCCAGGGCGTCGTTCACCGTGTCGATCGTCGCGTAGACCTGTATCCTGACCTCGTCACCGTCGACGATTTTGGTGAACCCGTTGTAGGTCAGTGGGTTGCCCATGGTGAGGGAGGCGTGCTCAAAGCCCTGGTCGCGGGGATGATCGTCTCCCTGCTCGAAGCTCGCGAGGTGCCACTTGCCGCAGGCCGCAGTGCGGATGCGGCCCTTCGACCCGGCACGCAAGACTTCGGGCAGGGTCCACTCCTCGAGTTCAAGGCCGCGTGCCGCCTGTCCGTGTTCAATGTTCTTACCGAGGCCGGTGCGGTAACCGTAGCGACCGGTCAGAAGTGCGGCGCGGCTCGGGCTGCAGTAAGGCTGGGCCCATGCACGGGTGAAACGCACGCCCAAGGCAGCTAGGCGATCGAAGGTAGGTGTCGCGGGTGGGTCGGCTGCCAAGCCGTAGCAGGCCACGCGTTCGACGCCAACGTCGTCGAGCAGGACCAACACGATGTTGCGGTCCTGCGCGGTGGCCATGGAGGCCGCAATGACAAGTGCTAACAGTCGCTGCACCCGCGTCAGTATACATCATCCCATTGGCCCGGGGACACCTGGCCGCAGTCGGTGTGGTATTCTTTACGCCGTTATGTGGTTCGTAGCACTGGCCCTCTCATTCGCTTCCGCGGGCGTTTCAAAGCAGGAAGAATCACCCTGGGTGAAGGCTCCCATCCTGATCGTGGTGCTCGACGATGTCGGCTGGGACCTGTTGGAGCGGGCCGAGGTACCAACGATCGATGCGCTCGCCAAGCGCAGCGCGAGATTCAGACAGGCCTGGAGCTACCAGACCTGCACACCTGCACGCGCCGCTCTTCTGACCGGACGCTACGGGTTTCACACGGGCATCGGTACGCGGCTGCGAAAGGGAAAACTGAATGAGCCCGGCCTGCCCCTTGAGGAGCAAACCCTGGCCGAGGCCCTGCCCGAGCGGGTCGACGCCTTCGGCCTGTGGGACGTGTCCGCAGGTCGTGAGGACCCGATACTGCAGGGCTTCACACACTCGGATGGCAGCCTGGGTGCCTTGGGCAAGGACAGCTTGAAGAACAGCTACTACAACTGGCGCCGCTACCGGGACGGAGAGCGGTCCCGCGAAGATGGATACGCTACGAAGATCATCACGGACGCCGCCTTGGCCTCTCCCGCTCCCGTGCGTTATGTGGCCTACCATGCGATCGGTGAACCGTGGGAGGCCCCGCCGGACAGTACGGCGAAGACCGCCAAGGGCTGCACCCTGGCGATGCTCAAGTACCTCGACGGACAGCTCGCGCGCCTGCTCGAGAAGCACGAGGGTTACGTCTTCCTGCTTTCGGACAATGCTACCCCCGAGCTCATCGGTGAAAGAAGGACCGGTAGGTTGGTCGAAGAGAACTTGGTCGTGCCCTTCATGGTCGCAGGCCCTGGAGTGGTGCCCGGCGACCGCCAGGACATGGTGAACGTGGTGGACCTGCTGCCCACTCTGCTCGAGATGCGAGGCCTCGAACCGGGCAACTGCGACGGGGTCAGCTTCTTGCCGGCCCTACGCGGAGAGCCAGGGAGGAGGACCATCAACTACAGCGAGGCGTTCTCTCCGAACGGCCACCCCGGCAACCGAGGGTGGGCCCTGCGTGACGCGACGCACAAGATTATGATCAAACGCGGGGTCGAGGGGATCTGGCTGTACAAGATGCCCGGCGAGATAGTAGCCCCTAGGCCGCTCTCTGATAAAGATCAGGCGGTAGTCCAGCGCTTGCTCAAGCTTGATCCATTCGAGGAACTTTGACGGCTACCAGGCCCAAGGCGTGGGCCAAAGCCCCTCCCTCCCGATGCGCACGACCCCTCTTACCAGGAGCGAGCCAGGTGGTGCTGGCATAGAGGAACGGGCCCCGAGATTGCGACTCCTCACGGGCGCGGTGTTGAGCCTGCACGCGGCTTTCGTCTACCGCTTCTGGTGGCTCAACGACGATGCGTTCATCTCCTTCCGCTACGCGCGTAACCTGGCGCGCGGCGAGGGTATTCGCTTCAACGTCTGGGACCAGACACCGGTTGAGGGCTACAGCAATTTCCTGTGGGTCTTGACGGGCGGGGCGTTGCACACCACGGGCCTCAACATGGTCCTTGGGTTGCAGGTTCTGTCCTCGCTCTGCGGTGCTGCCCTCCTGGCGCTGCTGCTGCATCGGCTCGTCCGTGTACTCGAGGTCCCAGCGGCCATCGCGGGCGTCACGGTCGCCGGTCTGGCGTGCTACCCGCCCTTCGCAGCCTGGTCGACCGGAGGATTGGCGACGATGCCGCTGGCACTACTCGTATTCCTGACGTTCGATCGACTCGTGCTGGCGGCGCGCGGACCCGACGCCCTGCTGGGAGGCGTATTCGGCTCGCTGCTGATCCTGCTCCGGGTCGAAGGGATCGCGTGGTTCACCGTGCTGCTCGTGCTGGCCCTGATCTCCCAGGTGGTCCGACGTCGCTACGCGTTGCGTCCCCTGCTCGGAGCCGCGCTGATAGGCGCGGCCGTATTCGCGGGACACCTGTTCTGGCGCCACGGCTACTACGGCCACTGGCTTCCCAACACCTACTACGCCAAGCAGGTCAGTGGTTGGAGCTTCGTCGAGCGCGGCGCGAACTACCTGCTCGCCAACGTGCTGACCTTTCTGGTGCCCCTCGTGATCATCCCCGGACTCGTGGCGGCGTGGCGACGGAGGCGTGGTGCTGTTGGAGTTGGTGTGGCCGCCCTGGCGTGGGCCTTCCCGATCTATGCGATCGTCGTCTCGGGAGACTACATGCCCATGGGACGCTTCCTGATCCCCGGCCTGGCATTTGGCACGATTCTGTGGGCTTGGTTGCTCACGGACCTTGGGCGCGGAAGCCCCAAGCGCATGCGTCTGGCGTTGCTAGCCGGGGTGGGCGTCGGCGTCATTGGCGCGCTACCCGGCTGGGACGTGCACGTCGTTCCCCTCGAGATCCGCTCCGAGTTCGGCTATCGGCGGCACGGTGGACGCGAGATGAAATCCGAGTACCAGCGTTGGGCTGAGCTTTCCAGCAAGGTGATGGCCTGGGGTCGGCTCGGGCGGATGTTGCGGGCCTACGCCGGGTCGGAGCTCGAACGGCCCGTGTCGATGGTGGTTCGCGCCCTCGGTACGATCGGGTATGACACCGACTTCTTGATGTACGATTGCGCCGGGTTGACCGTGCCGGAGATCGCTCGCAGGCAGGTCACGGAGTGGAAGAGCCAGCCCGGACACGACAAGTCAGTCGAACCGGAGTACTTCGTGGACTTCGATCCATCGATACTGCGAGCGTGGAGCTTGCCGGCCGGTGAGCCCGAGGCTATCATCAAACAGATCAATACGATCCTGAAAGGAATAGCAGGAGGGGGTGCTCGACGTGCTTCGCGAATGCGCTACCGGCCGGATCTGGTCAGGATGGTGGAGACTAACGGAGGCAGGACCAAGTACCTGCTCGCGCTCGTGCGCACTCGCCGAGCGTCGGTGATGGCCTGGCGGGACAAAATGCAGATGGTCCCTACTGATCTGGATAAGGTTCGTGAGATCACCTACTGAGTTCGTCCCGTTGGATAGGAGCCCAAAATTGACACCGCGACAGAGCATCCTCATCGCAATCACCCTCATCATCGCCGCTTGCGGGCAGGCTGATTCGAACCGGGCTAGCGGGAGCGAGTCCGGCACCAGCTCGATTCCGACACCGCAGGGCGAAGACTTGAACGAGGCTCTCGATGACCTGATGGGGCTCCCGTACGCGGGTTTCGTTGACGAGGAGGACGATGTGAAGGAGGGCCTCATCTCCTCCAGTGGCACTCGCTGGTATCGCGGCTACACACTCTACAGTCTCTACAGCGGTGGCATGGCCATGTTGGTGAATCCCCACGGGGACATCGTGCACCACTGGAGCACCCCCCTGGGCGAGCGCTGGGCCCACACTGAATTGATGCCGAACGGAGAACTCTTGACGACGGGGATCGTCGCTCGAGAGGGAGCCCGTGACGAGGAAGTGGAAGGCGGCAACGACTTGGAGCGACGCTTTGCGCTACGCATGAAGTGGAACGGCGAGATTGTCTGGCGTGTGCACAACGCCGCGCACCACGAGATGACCCGGAACCCAGACGGTGGGCTCGTCACGCTTACGGCGCGCGGGCGTCGCACCAAGGTTGCGGGCGAGAAAGGGCGTTTGATCCGCGACAACGTCGTGACCTACCTGGACGAGGCCGGGCAGACGGTCCGGAACATCTCGCTGTACAACATGATCGCCGCTGATTCCTTGATCTTCCCGCTTAAGACCTCGGCGCACAAAGAGGGTGACAAAGCACTGCGGGACTTGATCCACGCCAATGCCATCGAGTGGTTGAACCGCCCCGACCTCTACAGCCGCAGCCCGCTCTACGGACGGAACAACGTAGTTCTTTCGATGCGGCACCAGGACCGCATCGCGATCTTTGATCTCGAGCAAGAGAAGTTGCTATGGGCCTGGGGTCTGGGTGAGATCTCCGGTCCGCACGACGTTCAGTTGCTAGAAAGTGGCAACCTGCTGCTCCTGGACAACGGCGTAGAGAAGCGTCGATCGCGCGTGATCGAGGTCGATCCGGTCGAGAATCAGATCGTGTGGGAGTGGCAGGCCCCGACCGCGCGGGAATTCTTCACGCGCACAAAGGGGGCGGTGCAGCGCCTGCCTAACGGTAACACCCTGGTCACCAACGCGGACCACGGCGAGATCTTCGAGATTGCACCCGACGGCGATGTCGTCTGGCGCTTCGTATCCCCGATGCGTAACGCGGAAGGCAAGCGCAGCACGCTTCATCGGGCCCGCCGTTTCGAGAGTGAGTTCATCGAGGGCCTGATCTCGAAATACGGTGCGAACCCCTACGAGGGTTAGCAGCCTCGCGACGAAGCCGAATATCCGTGGGCAAGGTGGGTGCGCTCGAACCGGGCCCAGGGGTGCCTTGTACACCCGGGGCCCGGTTGGGTTGACTTCCGCAGACCCGGTTGTCAGTCGCCCGAATCTTCGCCAACCAACATCTTCACGAGTCCGTCCACGTCGAGTATGGAGGGGATGGCAGGGTCGTTGGAGTTCAAGGTGACGCTCTCGAAGCGCAGATTCTCGGCCGCCAAACGCGCCAGGTAGATTCGCCCACCCAGGGTGTTCAGGGCCTGATTACGCAACTCATCGCGCAGGGCCTGGGCCTTGGTCATGGCCAATTCACCGTCCGCTACAGCCGTCTCGTAGTCTGCCTCAGCAGCGGCCCGGGTTTCTTGGTTGTATTTCTCGGCCTCGCCCTCGATGGACGCGATCTCCACTTCGTTCGACGAACTCGCTGACTGGAGCTTCTTGTCCCAGTCACCGCGTTTCTCTTTTTCCTGGGCGATGGTCGCAGCCGAGTATCCCTCCGTCAGCGCCTGCTTGTCCTCCACCTTGCGTTGGGCAGTGGCGAGCAGTTTTTGCTGTTGAGTCAACTGCTTCATGCGCAGTTTGTTCTCGTAGACCTCTGGGAAGTTCACGGCGCGGATCAAGAGCCCTTGAGGCACGAGGTGGACGGGGGCCAACTCGGTAGTCAATGCTGGCAAAGCGCGCTCAACCAGTTCGAGACGCGTGTCCGTGTCATACACCTGTTCAGAGGAGAGTTGCGCCAGTTCCGCGCGCAGTACCTTGTTGACCGCCGTGTCGGCCATGGTCCGGTACTTGTCCTGGTTGCCATCCATGACAATCATGTGTCCCTCGCCAGCCTTGATCTTGTAAGTCACCGTGACGTCAAAGAAGGCGAAGTTGTTGTCCTTGGTGCGGATGTCAAGCACCGGGCGCTCCGTGCCCGAGCCCTTCCCGCTGGATTTTTGCGCGTAGGTCAAGAAGTGTGTGGTTCCATCGAGCTGGTGCCACTTGTGAACGCCCGTGATGCCTATGTGGAATCCCGTGTGGAAGTCCTCCCCCACGATTCCGCCACCCAGCATGTTCTGCTTGACGCCGATGGTTGCGGGTGGTACGCGCTCAAGCAGAGCGCTGGCCACGATGAAGAGCAGCATGACGGCCGCAAAGCAACCGACGAGGGTCTTGGCTAGTTTCTGCATCAGTTGCCCCTCCCTTCGTCAGCGGATCCGGCCATCGCATCCATCCCCTTGGCGTCAACGTGTTCGAGTCGTGTGGGTTGTGGATCACGGCTATATGGAACGAGCGTGAAGTCGATGCTGGTCAGCTTCTTGACCAGCGCTTCCCTTACCACCACGTCGCCCTTCAACTCCAGGGCCTTGGCCTGACTTGCGAGGCCCTCAGCCTCTTTCGAGTAGCGGGCCACGAGACCGCGTGCCTCTTCGGTCTTACCGGCTTTGCTGGCGGCGCCCTCCAGTCTGCGGCGCGCCGCATAGGCATCGGCACCACGCTCCACCCGGATTCTCTGCCGCTCCGACTCGAGGAGCTCTTTTTTCAGTTCGCCCGTCAGTTCGGCCATCTCCACGCTCTTTTGGCGCTCCACCGCGGCGAGCTTCTGATCACGCTCCTCCACAAGCTGGTCCAGAACAACCTCCAGACGCTCGACTTCCTGGTCGGCGGACTTGCGGTCCTCGATGGCCTGCTCGTAGGCCTTGTCGAACTTGGGGGTAGGCGTGCCGATCAGCACGACCTCGATACCGTGTGGCTCAAGGGCCACGTTCAGGCGCCGCTTGCACTCGGCCTGGGCCTGCAGGAAAACCGTGGGGTTGGCCGCTTCGACGGGAGTGAAGCGTCCAAACTCATCGCGCAAGATTGATCGGGCATGAGCCTTCACCCACTCCTCCTTGTAACGCTCGCCAGGGCCGGAGTCCTGCAGCAGAGTCGTCACCATCTCCGGCCTGACCTGGTATTGAATTGGCATCTCTTCGAAGTAGAAGCTCGAGCCATCGCTGGCACGCACCGTCAACTGTGGTACATGGTTGGAGTCCTTGTAAGTGCCCCCCTTCATGAGAAACTCCTGCATGCTGCGATCGAAGATGAAGACCTCTTCGATGAAGGGCAGGTAGAAGCAGTAGCCGGGGGTAAGGACCGGGCGCTCGGCGCCTGAGATGTAGTTCACCACTACAGCCACCTCCTTGGTGCCCACATTTGCCACCCCCAGCCGTCCAGTGATGGCCATGAGTGCCAGGAGGCCTGCGGCCATGCTGATGAGAACGGCGCTGAGCACCTTGGGGGAGAGCATCTTGATGCCTCCGTCACGGGGCTCTTGGGGGTCGGGATGGGTGGAGCGTCCGTCCACGTCGATAGTTCTTGCCATGGTGAATTCCGGGGGAAACAGTGCGGTGGTCGACTCCGTACCCACGGAGCGCCTGCCCATTCAACGCTTCTTTGGCTACATTGCTAGGTCTAGCCCAGATCCGTGCTGAAGTGCCGTCCGGGAATGCCACGGCACCTTGCGCTACGCCCCCCAAGGTGGAACCCTGAGCCTGTGACCAACGCCTTTGATCCCGACGCGCCCGCCCCCCCGGGCAGCGGACTGTTTGGCCTGGGTTCCCCCCTGGAGAAGGCGGCCGTACGGGTCCTCCCGGTCCCCTTCGAGGCCACCACAAGCTACCGCAGAGGTACGGCGGGGGGGCCCCTCGCCATCGAGGCAGCCAGTCACCAAGTGGATCTGTATGACCGCCAGACGGGCAGGCCCTATGAGAGTGGCATCCACTTGGCCCAGGTCGCACCAGAGGTGGTCGCCTGGAATGAGGAGGCCTCCGCTCTGGCGCAACGCCTGCACGCTCAGGAGGACTCATCCGCCGAGCGCGAGACCATGCTCGCGCGGGTCAACGCCATTGGCGCCGAGCTGAACACCTTTGTGTTCGATCGGACCCGCGAGAGCCTGAACCAAGGACAGCTGCCTGTCACCCTCGGTGGTGACCACTCCGTTCCCTACGGCGCGATCATGGCGTGCGCCGAGGAACACCCAGGCATGGGTCTGCTGCACTTCGATGCCCACGCGGATCTGCGCGACAGCTACGAGGGTTTCACCTGGTCTCATGCGTCGGTTCTGCACAACGTGATTGGCGGAGCTGCCGATCTGGGTCAGATCGTCCAGGTGGGCGTGCGCGATCTGGGGGAATCCGAGGCACGGGCGATAGAGAAAAGCGGCGGCGCTATCCACACCGTGTTCGACGATCAATGGGCTCGCACCCGGTTGGATGGATTGAGCCTACGAGAGCTTGTACGCCGCAGCCTCGATCGCTTGCCACCCGAGGTCTACGTGACCTTTGACGTGGATGGGCTCGACCCGAGCCTGTGCCCACAAACCGGCACCCCTGTACCCGGTGGCTTGACCTGGCACGAGGCCATGCTCTGGCTGGAAGAGCTCACCAATTCAGGTCGCCGAATCGTGGGCCTCGATCTGTGTGAAGTGAGCCCCGGGCCCCATGGCGATTTGACAGGCCAGAGCTGGGATGCCGCCGTCGGGGCTCGCCTGCTCTACCGGCTGATCGGCACGGCACTTCTCACGCGCGGTAAGGGGTCCAGGGAGTCACTCACTGGCCCAGACTGATGTAGATCAGATAGGCCGCGTAACACGAGAGCAGAAGGAGTCCGGGCAGCTTGCCCACAATGGTGTTTGCCTTGCCGAGACCTAGCGAGGGCAGGACCAAGAGCAGAACCGTAAACCCCACGCAGAGGGGAAAGTCCCGACTCAGGGCAAGATTTATCTGCTCGCCCCCTCCAAAGGGGCTCAAGGTCCCTGCCACGCCCGTGACGGCCAGGGTGTTGAACACGTTGCTCCCGAACACGTTGCCCAAGCTCATGTCGGCATCCCCTCGCCGGACACTGGTCAGACAAGCGAACAGCTCAGGTAGAGAGGAGCCAAGAGCGAGGATCGTCAACCCCAGAAAAGTGTCGCCCATGTCCAACCTCTCGGCAACGCGCGTGCCAGCCCACATGACAGCCTCAGCGCCCGCATAGATCACGCCGCTGCCAACCAACACCAACCGCCATGGGGCCCCCCTGCCCTTCGTCGGAGCCTGCGTGTCGGTCGAGGAGTCAGCCGCTTTCCGGTCTCGCCCCCTGAACAGATGCACGTAGTGGGTGACAAAAGCGCCGAGCAGCAACAAGGCCTCCAGTCGCCCTAGTTCTCCGTCGGCCAGCAGAACCCAGAGCAGAACCAAGGATCCCAAGAGCCAAAAGCCCTCGCCCAATAGGCGTCTGCGGCTGAAGACAGCGGGCAGGATGAGGGCTGCGGTACCCATGACCATCCCGATGTTGGCCATGTTGGATCCGAGGACGTTGCCCAGACTTGCCGCCGGCCGCCCCTTCACTGCGGCCATGGCCGACACGGCTACTTCGGGAAGAGACGTCCCCCAGGCCACGATGGTGAGACCGACAACGAAGGGTGCAACGCCCCAGCGCCGGCCAAGGACAGATCCCCCCTCCACCAGCCACCCCGAGCCCTTGGCCAGAAGGACGAAACCCAGCACCACCCCCAGCAAGTCAAGAACCCAGCTCATCGGGGCGAGATCCTACCCTCTCCAGACTCCTCGTTGCCCGCGGTTTGGTCTCTCGCCCTTGACGGTCCATAATGGCGACATGTCCCGTACCCCCCTGATCGCTGTGAACGGCCTGCTCGAAGCCGAGGGATCCCCGAGCCTGCGCCTGCACAATCGATACGTTGCGCCCCTACTGGAGGCGGGCGCCGTAGCCCTGGCGATCCCCCCCCTGGGCTCACCAGAACAATGGAACGCCCTTCTGGGGCGGGTCGATGGCCTGCTCCTCACCGGGGGCGACGATTTTGATGCCCAGCGTCTGGGGCTGGGAGAGACCCACGCCACGGCCGTGATCACACCTCCCGAGAAACAGGACCAGGATCTGCACCTGGCTCGCAGGGCCCTTGCGACAGGCCTGCCGGTCCTCGGAATCTGCTACGGCATCCAACTCTTGGGGATCGCTGGAGGCGCGGACCTCCTGCAGCACCTTCCTGAGGACCGACCAGAAGGTCAGGAGCACAGCGGAGGCGTCCAGCACGGTGTCCGGATCAAAACCGACTCGAAACTCGCATCCGCGATGGGGGTAGGCTCACAAGAGGTTCAGGTCGTCTCGCGTCACCATCAGGCCCTCGAGCGGGTGCCCGACCCCTGGGTTGCGGTAGGCTGGGACTCAGAGGGACTGATCGAAGCCATCGAGCACTCTGAGCACCCCTTCGCCGTGGGCGTGCAGTGGCACCCTGAACTGGCAGGCCCCGGACACTCCCCACACACCGACCTCTTCCGCTCCTTCATAGCGGCAGCCGAAGACCACACCCCAACCAAGTCACTCCAGGTCCAGCCCTCATGAAACCCGGCATTCCCTCCTCCATGGGCAAGAAGATGACCCTGGAGGAAGCACAAGAGCTCGCACGCCGCGACAAGCGGCGCCTGTTGCTCATGGGTGGAGGCGCGATCGCCTTGGCGGCGTTCTACGTATTTGCCCGAATGAACGAAGAAGGCCAGGGTACCGGCGGATCGCTACCCGGAAGCCAGAACGCTGAGGTTCCTCTCGAGCCCGCCGTCGAGACCATCCCCTTCGATCAAGCGGACCTGCTGGCCAGCATCCTGGACGGCACGCCCGAGGAGCGCCTCAACGTCAGCAATGAAGCTCTGACTGCGCTGCTCTACTACACCAAGCTCCTCACACGAAGGAACTACGAGGCGTTGGGTATCGAGGACCTCGATGAGGATCGCTGCAAAACCATCTCTGCTGACCCGGGCAGCGCGCGCGTCGCGCCACTGCGAGCCCGAGGGCAGGTCGAGGCGTATTCGAGCCGCCAGCGGGCAGGAGCCAAGTTCACCGAGTTCTATGGAACCCTTGCTCTCGATGGAGGCGGGCATGCCCACTTTGCCTTCATGACGCCTCCGGATGATGCGCCCCGAATCGGGGAATACCTGATGGTCGAAGGCGTGCTGGTTCAGATGCTGCGAGCAGAGACCCTCGACGGATTTGTGGATGCGCCATTGCTCGCCTCGCGCACGGCGACCCGGTCCACCCCGCCCACGGCTCTACTCGACTCACAGGCCCTGCGTCTCGCTCTGTTCAAAGGTGTCAAGGACGATGAGATCGAGGACGTCTCCGGCCTCCCCCGAGAACCCTTGGATCAACTTCTGCTCTACGCTCGAGAAAACAGCGCAACCGAAGATTGGGAGGCGGCCACCGAACTCAACAACCAGGCTCTCAATGGAATCCTGCAGGGAGGCGAGGCGTTTCGCGGTATCCCATTCCGCATCCCCGTCAGCGGCAACCTGGGTTCCTGGACCGAGCGTGCCGATGAGAACGGCCTGCGCCTGGACACCATGACCCACGGGTGGATCGGGAATTTTGGCTGGACCGGAGCCACCGGCGTGATCCAGTGGGTTGCCCCCTTCAATCAGCCCGAGCTTGACCAGCGGTACGGTGGAGCGCGACTCGTGACGGCCAAGGGCTACTTCTTCAAGAACATCTACTACCTCAAGCAAGATCAGAGCCCGCATCGCGCGCCCCTGTTCGTGTTGAGCGAGGTGACCCCGTTCATTCCGGTGCACGACCCGACGCCCTCCTACATCATGTACGGCGTCTTGGGCGTCACCCTGTTGATGGTTGCCCTGGTGGTGTTTCTCTTGCGTCGAGACAAGATTGCAGCCGAGCAATTGAGGCAGGACTTCGTGCGTCGCCGCAAGGCACGGGCCGAGAACAAGCGGGCCAGCGCGGAGACGTCTTGAGCCTCCGCCGAATCGAGGTCCAAACCAGCCCGCCTTATGGGGTCCACGTGGGCCTCTCCGCCCTGGGGGAGGTACACGGGGGCGGGCTGCTCGAGAGAGGAGTATTCGTCCTCGCCGACAAGAGGGCCTGGGAGCTCCACGGGGCGGCCCTGGTGGGCTTGCAGGACGCGCCGCGGCTGGAGATCACCGGAGGAGAGGAAGCCAAGTCGTTGTTGCAACTGGAGGGCGTCCTGGACGCGCTGACCCGGTCCGGGCTGTCCCGCGCCTCCACCGTTATCACCTTTGGAGGGGGCTCCATCTCCGACCTTGGTGGGCTTGCGGCATCGCTCTTCAAGCGTGGTGTCGATGTAGTGCACTGCCCCACCACACTTCTGGCCCAGGTGGACGCGTCGGTGGGCGGCAAGACAGCCATCAACCTGAAGCTCGGGAAGAACCTGGCCGGGACGGTCCATCAACCCCGGGACGTGTTTGCCGACCCCACGGTACTCGCGACCCTGCCAGCCGAGGAGTGGGCCTCCGGCCTGGGCGAAGCCCTCAAGACCGCCCTTCTGGGAGGTGAGGAATCTCTTGGCAACCTCGAGGCGTTGAGCCCCGAGCTCGTGCACCTGCAGCCCGAAGCAACCGCCACCCTGGTGGGCGACTGTGTGCAAACCAAGGCCCGCATCGTGGCCGAAGACCCTCAGGAACAGGGGCCGAGGCGCGCCCTGAATCTCGGACACACCTTTGCCCACGCCATTGAGCACTGCGCCGGTTATGGGACCATCCCCCATGGAGTGGCGGTGGCTGTCGGGGTCTCCCTGGCCCTGGAAGCCAGTGCGGCAATGGGCCTCCTCGAGGACGGGGGGCTTCAGGAGCGTGTGCGCACGCTGCAGGGAGCGCTCGGCCTGCCCTCCTCTCTGGCGGACCTGCGCGCCCAGCATGAATTGGGACCTGACGGCCTGCGGATCGGGCTCGCCCAGGACAAGAAGGGCGCGGTGGACAAGCCCGAGTTTGTTCTGGTGCGTGGTCTGGGCGACCTGGTCCTGGGAGTTGAAATGGAAGACTCCCTCTTGCAATCGCTCATCGACTGAGCAGAAATCCACCCATGCAAGGCGCTGACCCCCTGGAATCGGAACCGCCCGATCCGATCGAGAACCAGTCCTACCCACGGGAGGAGCTCGTGGAATTGGTGAATCGTGCTCAACGAGCCGCAAGACTTCGCGGACACCTTCAGGTCTGGGCGCTCGGTCTGGGCTTGGCTCTCCTGGCCCTGGGACTCTCATCCGAACGCCTGTGGGGGTCGATGGAGCTACCCAGAATGGTGGCGGGTAGTGGGGGCGGCCTGTCCTACGGCTTGGTCTTCCCCCTCGCCACGGGCCTACGCAGCTTTGGCCTGGATCCCGAACAAGCCTGTTTTCTGGTCTCCGCTTTGGCCTACGGGCTCTGCCTTCCAGCACTGGTCTCTCTGCTGGGAATGATTGGTTTTCGGCGAGGTGTCTCCCTCTGGGCGGCTCTTACAGCGCTGTTGAGTGGCTTGGCCTGGCTGGGCTCTACACAACCCGGCGATCTTGCCCCGGGGGTCCTGGGGGCGACGCTATTGATGCTCAATCTCTTCCGGGTTGGAGAGCGGATTCCGGGCGAGTACCTGTGGAGAGTGAGCCTGGCGTTCATTCTTGCCTTCTTCATGCGCCCGGAGAACCTGCTGCTCTTTCCCGCAGCGGCTTGGGCCCTCATCCAGCACCGCTCCCCGCACCGACTTGGAGGGGCCACCGGAGCCGTCGTGTTCTCCATGCTGATTGCTGTGTGCTTGTGGATCCTCCTGGACCCCGGAGGCGAGGAGAGCTCGGTGCAGCACCTCCTGGACAACCTTCTCGCTGGCCGTGGGGGTGGGCTGGATCAAGCGCCCCACTGGCTGCTGGTAGGAGTGGGAGGACTGGGCGTGGGCTGGCTGGGTATCCACGGACTCCTCTTCGGTCGGCGATTGCCCCAGGAGTCTCCGCCCCCAAGTTGGGTCGTTCCCTGGTGTCTGGTCGCCCTGGCGCCTGTGGTTGCCGGCAGGACAGACTTTGGGCCTGCGGGAGGCTTCCTGCTGCCTGCTGCAGCTGTGGGGCTGGCAGACTGGCTGTCCCGACGCGAACAAAGCCCCGTTGGTTTGGGCATGGGGTCGGTACTGCTCCTTCCCCAGGCTCTGATACTGCTGGGGCTTGCTTCGACTTTCGAGCAGGAAGACCCACTGGGCGAGTGGCGCCCAGCGATGAGAGACGAGCTGCAGCCCTCCGACAGGATCCTCTCGGCGGATCCCCAGAAACGCTATCTGGCGGCGGTACGTTGGAATCTGGAGCTGGTGCCCTGGCCTGTGGCCCAAGATGCCAAGGCCAAGGAGGGCCGGGTGGTCTTCTTGGACCGTGGATCGAGCCAAGAGGGGCCGTGGCGCGGCAAACCCCTGCACCCGAGTGAACCTGTCACGATCCTCTGGCCCGGAGGCGAGGAGACGCTCGCCGCAGGTCAGGCCTACGAGCCGAGGTGAATCGCTCGCCGTGCGTCGCATTCCGGCGCACGGTGTGATTCAATGGGGCAGTTTAGGATCCGCCGTCCGGGTCCCATTTTCAATACCGCCCCCGCAACCCACCTGCCCCTCGCCCGGCCCACCCCATGCCGAGACGCGACGACCTCGAGTCAATCCTGATCATCGGCAGCGGCCCCATCGTCATCGGGCAGGCTTGCGAATTTGATTATTCGGGGACCCAGGCCTGCAAGGCTCTGCGCGAGGAAGGCTACCGCGTCATCCTCGTCAACTCGAATCCGGCGACGATCATGACCGATCCGGAGACGGCCGATGAGACCTACATCGAGCCGATCACCGCTGAGACCATAGCCAAGATCATCGAGTTCGAAAAACCGGACGCTGTCCTGCCGACACTTGGGGGCCAAACCGGCCTCAACACGGCTTTGGAGCTGTTCGACCAGGGAGTTTTCGAACGCCACGGGGTGGAGATGATCGGCGCCAACGCCGAGGTCATCCGCAAAGCCGAAGATCGCGATCTGTTTCGAACGGCCATGGCCAATGCGGGCCTGGAGTGCGCGCGCTCGGGTGTAGCCCGCTCCATGGATGATGCGCGACGTGTCATGGCACAGATCGGCCTGCCTTGCGTGATCCGGCCTGCCTTCACCCTTGGCGGAGCAGGTGGCGGGATTGCCTTCAACGTGGAGGAATTCGAAGAGATCGTTACGCGCGGCCTATCGCTCTCCATGAACAACGAGGTCCTGGTTGAGGAGAGCCTCTTGGGCTGGAAGGAGTTCGAGATGGAGGTGATGCGCGACAAGGCGGACAACGTCGTCATCATCTGCGCGATCGAGAACCTCGATCCCATGGGCGTACACACGGGAGACTCGATCACGGTGGCCCCCAGCCAGACCCTGACGGACCGCGAGTACCAGAACCTGCGCAACGCCTCGCTGGCGATCATGCGTGAAATCGGCGTTGAGTGCGGGGGCTCCAATTGCCAGTTCGCCATCGACCCGGACAACGGGCGCGTCGTGGTGATCGAGATGAACCCGCGCGTCTCGCGCTCCTCGGCCCTGGCCTCCAAGGCGACGGGATTCCCCATCGCCAAGTTCGCCGCCAAGTTGGCCGTGGGATACACCCTCGACGAAATCCGCAACGACATCACCCGTGAAACGCCCGCCTCGTTCGAGCCCACGATCGATTACTGCGTCGTCAAGATCCCGCGCTTTGCGTTCGAGAAGTTCCCGGGAGCCGACCCGACTCTGACCACACAGATGAAGAGCGTGGGCGAGACAATGGCTATTGGGCGCACGTTCAAGGAGGCCTTACAGAAGGCCGTCCGTGGACTTGAGACGGGGAATCCCGGGTTCGGATTGAATGACAGGGATCAGATCGAAGCCCTGGCGGACGATCGCGAACTCTTGGCCTCACGGTTGCGGACACCCAATGCGGAACGCTTGCTGTGGCTGCGGGCCGCCTACCGCACAGGCTGGAGCACCGAGGAAATCCACTTGGCCACGAAGATTGACCGCTGGTTCCTAGAGAACATGCGGCAGCTTGTGGAGTTCGAGCAGGAACTGGCGGGCAAGTTGCTGGACGAACCCACCTTGCGCGAAGCCAAGCGTCTTGGATATGCGGACACTCAGATTGCACAGGCTGTGGGGGCCACACCCGATGCGATCAAGTCCGAACGCACGAACATGGGTATCGTCCCCACATACAAGCTGGTCGACACCTGCGCCGCAGAGTTCCCGGCCGTCACTCCCTACTACTACTCAACATGGGAAGACGAGACTGAGTTCAAACCCTCCGAGCGCGAGAAGATCATGATCCTCGGGGGCGGGCCCAACCGTATTGGCCAAGGAATCGAGTTCGACTACTGCTGTGTCCATGCTGCGTTTGCCGCTCAAGAGATCGGCTGTGATGCCGTGATGGTCAACTCAAACCCTGAGACCGTCTCGACCGACTACGACACCTCTGACGATCTTTTCTTCGAGCCTCTCACGCACGAGGACGTGATGAACATCGTGGAGGCGGTGAAGCCCAAGGGAATCATTGTTCAATTCGGCGGGCAAACACCGCTGAACCTTGCAGGAGGCCTCGACCGTGCTGGTGCCCCCTTGATCGGCACGTCCGTCAGCTCCATTGACCGCGCCGAAGATCGTGAGCAGTTTGGGCACTTCCTCGACAAGCTGGGCCTACTTCAGCCACCCAACGGAATCGCTACCAATGTGGCCGAGGCCTTCGAAGCTGCACGGAACATCGGCTACCCGGTGCTCGTGCGGCCCAGCTATGTTCTGGGTGGGAGGGCCATGGAAATCGTCTATGACGACGAGAGCCTTGATCGCTACATCCAGAATGCGGTTCAGGCCTCGCCCGACCGCCCCATCCTGGTGGACAAGTTCCTCGAGGACGCCATTGAGGTCGACGTCGACGCGATCTGCGATGGCGAACGTGTCGTCATCGGCGGCATCATGGAGCACATTGAGGAGGCCGGCATACATTCTGGCGATTCCTACTGTGTCCTCCCGGCCCACACTCTTGCCACAGAGATCGTCGATGAGATCTCTGAGTCCACCAAGGCCATGGCCATGGAGTTGGGCGTCCTTGGCCTGATGAACGTCCAGTTCGCCGTGAAGGGCAACAAGATCTACATCATCGAGGTCAACCCGAGGGCATCTCGGACGGTGCCCTTCGTCTCGAAGGCCATTGGTGTGCCGCTGGCCAAGCTGGCCGCCAAGGTGATGGCGGGAATGACCTTGGAGGAGCTTGGCTTCACAGAGGAAATCACCCCCCCCTTCTTCGCCGTCAAGGCCCCGGTCTTCCCGTTCAACAAGTTTCCCGGCACAGACATGATCTTGAGCCCAGAGATGCGGTCCACCGGCGAGGTCATGGGAATCGACTACGACCTCGGTTGTGCATTCGTCAAGGCTTACCAAGCAGCGGGTGTACACCTGCCCCTCCGCGGCCGGGTGTTGATCTCGGTCAAGCACACCGACAAGCGCGCCATCGTCGGGGAAGCGCGCATGCTGTCCAGCATGGGGTTTGAGTTGATTGCCACCGACGGCACACACAAGGCATTGACCAGTGCGGGGCTTGAGGCAACGCGCGTCAACAAGGTTCATGAGGGGCGCCCACATATCGTGGACCTGGTCAAGAACCGTGAACTGGACCTCCTACTTAACACGCCAGCAGGCAAGCAGCAGCGATATGACGACTCCGCGATCCGCGCATCGGCTATTTCTGTAGGCATTCCATGCGTGACCACCCTGGCTGGAATCCGGATGGTGGTCTCTGCCCTAAGCGCACTGCAACGCGAAGAACTCTCAGTGCGCAGCCTCCAGAAGTACCACGCCGACCTCAAGCCGATCGAGAAGGCGGTCGAGGCCTAGGGCCCGGTGCCCGCATGGGCTCTGACCCGCCTATTCGGATGCAGGCTTGCTCCGTGATGTGACCTTGCAGGTAAAGGTCCACTTGTCTGAAGGGAGTTGCTCGGCTGGAACGTTTGTCTTGCCCGCAGCATTCAGGGCATCCATGCTCAACTGAGTCACTCGCAGACGCCGCGTTCTGTCCTCCAGGGAAAACAGGAAATTGCCGACATTGATGCGGTCAAAAGCCCGCCGAGGGTCATCAGGCTTGATGGTGAACGTTTCGTCAATGATTCCCCCGCCGGACACGCTCCGCTGGGGCTTGGGGAAGTTGAATCTGCCCATCTCCACGTTGTCATCGCCCGCTATGCGCATAATGTACGCCGTAGTTTGATCCTGCCCCTGCAGGGTCTCACCGCTCTTCTGCGCATGAAGTTGGGTGTATAGCAGGCTGTTGGACTGGATCCTCGCCACAATCCGTGAGAGCTCACCCCCCTCGGCCACGGCCTCGGTCAACTCGTTGATTGCTTTGTGATTCCCGTACAGGAAGGGGCCCAGTGTGAAAGACCCGAGCAGACACACAATGATCATGCTCTGCGCAAAAGAAATCTGATTCAGGAATTTCACTGTGCCGCCTCCAGTGCCTCGCGGCGTTGCTGGTCGTAGTACACGGAGACGTCCACCTCGATGGGTAGGCGTTCGATCAATAGACCCTTGTCGTTCTCCAGCGACACGACATTGGAGCGGGTGGAGTTCTTGTGCCACGGCTGCAACTTCAATTCGTTGAGCATGGCTTCATAGTTGGATGCCGCCGCTTGAATGTCTTCCGCCAAGAGCACCAGGGTCACGGTCACGCGCACGGATTCGGAACCGCTTGATTTGCCCATACCTTGTGTGACGGCATCTATATGGCGAATAGATGGGTGCCAGTCCTTTTGGTGTTTCTCAAGAAGATCGAGAACAAGATGGGCGCCGACCAGCGCGGACTGGGGTTGCTCGATCGAGGTATCTGCACCGAGCTCTTTCTTGAGCTTCGCCACCTCGTCTCGCAGAAGCCCATCAATCCGCTTGGTCGCCCCGTAGTAGTCGTCGCTGAAGGGCTTGCCATCCGAGCCTCCTTCACCGGCCTGCAGCTTCTTGACAAACGTGCGGATGTCGTCCGGCGGAGGTGAGAGCTTGCCCCGATCGCCTCTCTTCGGGTTGCCCATCATGTAGGCGTTGGACCAGGTCGCCCATCGGCCAGCCCCATGGGCGTTCAGGATCTTGAGTTCCTTTTGCTGCAGAATGAACATGACCGCCAAGAGGGTTGCGAGCAGCAGGCTGCAGACTGCCAGTGGGAATTCCACTCGCTCCCAGGTGCCCGCATAGGTGAGATCTTCGCGGCGTAACCTGGGGCTCAGTTTGGCACCCCCGAGCTCACGCAGGGCGGCTCCATAAGCCACAACCCAGCGGCCACGCTCTTCGGTGGGTAGGTCTTGCTTGAGTGCTGAGCCCTCGGGTCCAAAGGCACTCAACTCCTCGACCGGAATGTCCATGACACTCTCACCTACGAGGCCTGGCAGGTTCTGTCCGCAGACGTAGACCGCCCCGATGTCATTTCGCGTACGTGCCGCCGAAATACTTCGCCCAAGCTCGCGTCGGATTCGGCGCAAGGCCTCGTGGCTGATGGTGTCTTGCTGGCTGTCGAGCTCGGCATCGTCTTGCCCCACCTCCCCTTCGGGAGAATCTTCTTCGGAACCTCTAGGCACGTCAGCCCCAAAGGCACCCAGGTGCACAACGCGCATCTCGTTGACCTGCCCGCCATCCATGATGACGACGGCGGTGGAGTGCTCGCCAACATGGACCAGGACTTGAGCTGTATCTATCGGGCAGAGGTCGGAGTGCAAGGCCGCGTTGACCATGGCCGTGGTCTCAAGCTCCACCTCATAGGGTTCCGCCCCCGCCCGCTCACAGGTGGCCAAGGCCGCGCTCAGTTGCTCCTTGGGAACTGCAGTGACCAGGAGATCCGAAGACATATCGTTGCTGGCCAAGACCAGGTAGTCAGCGACCACCTCGTCGATGTCCCATTGGGGCAGGTCTTTCTCCACTTCAAACTTCAGGACCTGCTCGATCTTGCCGGCGTCTGTCAGGGGCAAGGTGATGCGCCGGAATGCAGCGCTACCCGTATCAACAACGAGCCCCACGTTTTCCTTGGACACCTTGTGCTTCGCCAACGCCTCCTTCAGAGCCTTCCCTGGATTGTCGGCGTTGGGATCGAGCTCGCCGGCCTCGGCGGCCACGAGGGTCTGGTTCTTGGAGCCCCCGTCGAGAACGATTATCTCGAATCGGCGGGTTCCGAGGTGAATACCACAGGATCGGGCCATGATCAGCGCTGCGCTTGTTCGGAGGTAAAGGGGATGCCCTGGGTCAGGTCGTCAAACCGAGCACGCTGCTCGGGGCGCAAAACTTTATCGCGGATGTAGCCGTTGTACTCGATTCCAATCGGTCGCAAATCTGATTGCAGCAATTCGTGATACGTCGCCCGGTGGACGACGCTGACCTGGCGAATGTCCGCATCGTACTCGCGCAGGATGACCTCCAAGTGGGCTCGCCGCTCCGGGCTCAATTGAAACTCGTCGTTCAGGAGAGTGGCATAGCCGCTGAAGGGCCCCTCTGGAGCCTCTGCGGTGGTCGAGCGCGAGAAGATGACCCCAGCGCCCGCCCCACCCAGGAAGGTCACACAGCAGAGCAGGACGATCCAGGGCCGGGGGTCCTTCACCGCCCTGAGCTCCCTTCCTGTGCCCCCTGGGGGTTGAAAATACTCGCCGCACGCAGCTCTTCGCGGTTGATCTGGTCCAAGGCAAAGAGGCTCGCGTCCAGAGCCTGGCTCTCGTGAGCCTTGAGCTCCTCGGCGGCTGGCTGGTCCAGACGCCGCATGGCAATGGAAGCCACGACGAGGGCGATGGCCGCTACGGCAAGGGCGTGAAGGACAAACTGCAGGATGGGCTCTGAGTGTTCGTGGCCTGAGCCCTCCACCGGGGCGAGGGGTCTCTTGCTCCCGGTGTCACCCGCCACCGCACGCCGCGCCACATGAGCCGCAAAACCCGCCGGTACGGGAATCTCGTCGGTAGGAACAAACCAAGCGTGCAGGGACTGTTCCGCTTGGGCCAAGCTCCGACAAGCGGGACAGCTGAGAAGATGCGGCCGCAACTCCGCGCTCTGCACGGAGGTCAGTTCTCCGTCGACATAGAGGGGCACCAGCGGTCGGGCATGTTTACAGTTCATTCGTTGATCCCCTGGGCAAACTCGGGGTATTGGGTGACCAGCCTCTCTTTGAAGCGGGCCCGCGCCCGAAAGAGGCGCGATTCTACGGTTCCGATGGAGATGTCGAGAACGTCGGCGATCTCCTGATAAGCCATCTCTTCGAGCTCGCGCATGACGAGCACCGTGCGGAAGATCTCTGGCATCCCCTCAAGGATGGCGTGGGTGATTTCGGCGACCTCCTGCCGTTCAAGGCGCGCGTCCGGGCGCACGATGCGACGATCGGTCTCGGGCGAGCCGGCCAACTCGGGATCCTCAACAGCCTGCACGGGGCAGCGACCCCGACGCTTCAAGAAGTCCAAGACGGTGTTGGTTGCGATGCGGTACAGCCAGGTATAGAAGGCCGATTGATGTTGGAAAGTGTCGAGTCGGCTGTAGGCCTTGAGGAAGGTGTCCTGGACGATGTCCTCCACTTCCACCGGACTGGACGTGTAGTGACGCGCCAGGGCGAAGAGACGACCTTGGTACCGCTCCACCAGTAGCTGGAAGGAAAGCGGGTTGCCCGCAATGGCCTCGCGAACGAGGTCAGCGTCTTGGAGCGGAGCTTCTTGCACGAGCTTGAGGGCCATGGCCCAGGGTTGGACGCCGGAGGGGCCGTTCTATTCCCGGCTCTCCCTAAGGGGCTGGTCGTAGTCGCAGCCCTCCAGGGTGTGTCCCAACTTATCTCTCTTCGTCCGTAAGTACCTGAGATTTATGGGGTTAGGTGCTATTTCTAGCGGTGTCTGTTCCACCACCTCGAGCCCGTGCCCTCCCAGTCCATGGATTTTCTTGGGGTTGTTGGTGAGCAGACGCATACGGCGCACACCCAAGAAATGGAGGATTTGAGCGCCAATTCCGTACTCCCGGAGGTCTGCGGGCAGGCCCAGGGCGTTGTTGGCCTCGACCGTATCGAGGCCTTCGTCCTGCAACTCATAGGCCTTGAGCTTGGCCGCCAGCCCGATCCCGCGACCCTCCTGGCGCAGGTACACCAGCACCCCACACCCCTTCTTGGCCAGGAAATCCATGGCCTGGGCCAGCTGAGCACCACAGTCACAGCGCATCGAGCCGAAGACGTCCCCGGTCAAGCACTCGGAGTGCACACGCACCCAGATGGGTTCCTCGATTGCTGTGCGCTCACCGGATGCTTCGAGATCGCCGTCAAGGCCGACGCTCAATGCCATGTGCTCCTTGCCATCCACAAGGCTCCGGAACAGGTGCATCTGGAAGTTGCCGTGGCTGGTCGCCAAGGGAAGGTCCAGCTGTAGAGATTCGATCAGGCGTTCGTGGCGCCGCCGGTGCTCGATCACATCCGCGATGGTGCAGATCTTGAGGCCATGGGTCTCGGCAAATACCTCCAGATCGGGCATTCGCGCCATTGTTCCGTCGTCGTTCATGATCTCGCAGATCACGGCAGCCGGACGAGCTCCGGCGAGCTTTGCCAGATCTACCGAGCCCTCCGTCTGTCCCCCGCGTACGAGAACTCC
>MPMD02418182.1_pt1 | contig 24839 bp, 25 predicted proteins | sample 1617291 | NCBI WGS metagenome assembly MPMD02 (sample SAMN05944810, study PRJNA350692) | marine metagenome | biome: marine; feature: ODZ; material: water; isolation source: 120 m water sample filtered on 30 um supor filter | place: Pacific Ocean | collected 2012-04-09 | depth 120m m | reverse complement strand
TGCCCGATCCCTCGAGGGCATCATCGAAGTGGAAGACCAAGTCAAAGTAGTCGATAGCCTGCCATTCGCGAATTTCCCAACAGGTAGCGCCCGCGTTCTTGAGTCTTGGCCAGACTCTGTGTGCCACTCCTCGCAACATTGCTCGCTGCTTCTCGACGGAGATGTTCCTCTCATAGAAATATGGTCGCCCGGGGTCGCGAAGCCTCACGCGCTTCGACGCCAACTTGACGTGCAAACTCCGGGTCTGTCCAAGCCCTCGATCCAGCAGCGACATTGCATCCCAGATCAGTAGCTGGAACGGAGCTTGGACACCCCGAATCTCCCGACAGACGTTCCTGCCCCCGTTCCTTGTCAAGACGGATTCGACGGCCGTTGATGCCTGCATTCGGCAACTCCCCGAACGAATTACCCAAAACGCCATCTCTCCTGACTCCGAGAACCCGACCTTCCAAGTCATCGACCGTGTGGAGTCGATGCCGAAGTCGGTAGACCGGAAGTTGGTCGGTCGCCAGTCCACGCCCACGAGTTCCATCGACTCGCCGTCCGCAACCACACCGGCTGCCCGGAATGCACCTGCCTGTTGAAGGAGCTGACCTCGGGCCTTGTGCTTCCCGTCTTTCTCCAACTCCACCAACACGAGCTGTTCATTTCTCTCAGCTACGAGATCAGCGCGGATGGCGCTTCCCAATGGGCATATTTGTCTTCTTGACCACTTTGCGCCATTCCCACAGATGAAGCGCACAAGAGGCGGGCATGACCAGATCCAGTCCTCGAGAGCCGCCTCCTTCAGAAACCAGGGGCGCTGCCTCAGCGGAGAGAACAGCTCAGCGTCCATTCGCCTCGGGGATCGAAGCTTGATTTGCAGCTCACCGAGATCATCGGTAGTGGCGTGCAGACCACACACTACTCCCGCTGCACCCTCCAATTCGTGCGCTTGCGCCAGGTCCAGCTCCTCGCCGAGCTGCAACTGAGCACTGTCCATGCCTTCTCCTGGGTGACGGCTACTGCCTGAACTGTACCAGCCAGGCCGACCTCAAGCCCAGAGTCCGGCCGTCGCCTAAACGAGAAGGGCGCAGGCACGGGAGACCCGGACGGCTTGCGCCCTCGTTGTGCGAAACGGACAGGAGCCCACCGTGACCGACGCCGAGTTCGACCGCCTCATGACCAAAGCCCAAGAGGCCCTCAGAGCCTCCTCAGATCGTGCGAGCGCATCGATCCATGCCCTCCCGGCCAGCACCGACCGGACCATCGGCCTCCACCGGCACCCGGGCGTCCAATCTGCGATCGAGACCGTGGCCGAGGCCATCGAGGAGCTGCCGCGCTTGGAGCTGGCCGAGGACGCCGAGGACTGGCTCGACGAGCTCGCAGAGGGAACCCGGAGCCTCGACGACACCGTCTTCGCCGAGCAACGGGACCGTGTCGTTCGCCGGCTCCGCTGCCGCCTCCGGGAGCTACCTCGAGCCTCGGCCATCCGACGCGAGCGCGCAGCGACAGCCCGCGTCCTCGAGCTGGACCAACGAGCACCGAGCTGCCCGCGCTGCGCCGCCAGGATGACCGCTCGACAGGGCCCGGACTTATCCTGGTTCTGGGGCTGCTCCACCTTCCCTGCCTGCTGGGGCAAGCGATCCCTGAGCCGGCATCAGCGCTCCGCCCTCTCCGAGGAGACCACGACGTCCCCTCGAGAGTCTCCCCGTGTCCAACACCCGATGGCGGGAGGTCGGTCCGACGGGCCCGCGCCAGCTCAGCCCTCGAGGTAGCTCGTCAGGAAGTCCGTCACCGAGAAGCGGTTCGGACTGGGCACCGTCTCGGGTGCCTTCAGCCGGTACTCGCCGCACTCGTCGGCTTGGTACAGGGCCGCGAGCTCCTCCTGGCGGGCGGCGATCTCCACCATCGCCTGGACCAGGAGCTCCACGTCCTCGCGGGTGCTGTAGAGCCCCAAGGACGCGCGAACCATGCCAGATCGCAGGGTGATCTCGCGCTCGAGGTCGTCGTCGTCGAAGTCATCGGCGGCGTCGATCAGATCCTCGAGGATCATCTCCTTCACGTAGGGGTGGGCGCAGAAGCACTCGTTTCGAACGGCTATGTTGTAGTGATCGTTCAGGATCGCCGCGGTCAGCCCGTGGGGCAGGCCCCGGAGGTTGAAGGAGATGCTGCCCACGCGGGGGCAGCGCACCATGCTGGGGCACCCGTAGATCACCAGGTCGTCGATGGCCTTGAGGCCCTTGAGGGCCAGCAGAAGCAGCGCTGTCTCGTCCTCGAGGATCTCGGGCATGCCGATGCGGGCCAGGACCTCTACCGCCGCCGCCAGCCCGATTGCCCCGGGGATGTTCGGCGTCCCGGCCTCTTCGCGCTCTGGAAAGCGGTCGCTGACCGTGTAGGTCTGAACCAACACAGACTCCACCATGCCGCCGCCGACCTCTTCGGGCTCGATGCATGCCAGCAGGTCCTTGCGGCAGATCAGCACGCCGGGGGAGCCTGGCACGTAGGTCTTGTGACCGGAGAAGACGAAGGCGTCGATGTTCCTCTCCGGGTGGTCGGGGTCACAGATCCGGACCGGCATGTGGGCGGCCATCTGTGCGCCATCCACAAGGAGCAGCGCCCCGTATCTGTGTGCTATCTCAGCGATGTCGTGGACCGGGTTGACGATCCCTGTGACGTTGCTGACTCCGGTCACCGCCACGTACTTCACGCGGGGGCCGTGCTCCTCCAGGAGCTCGGCGAGCGCCTCCATGTCGACGCAGCCCGGGTGGCCGACGTGCTGCTCCAGCGGGATGTGGACGACCTCGCCGGCGTGCTTGCGGTGGGGCAGGTCATTGGAGTGGTGCTCCATCATGGAGACCATCGCGACGTCCCGGTCACCGGCGGTGTCGCGGAAGACCCGCGCCATCCGGTTGATGCACGCGGTGGCGCCGCTGCCCATGAACACACAGGTGTAGCGCTCGGGGTCCGCGCCCAAGAAAGACAGGATGCGGTCGTGCGCCCACCGGTACTGGGTGGTGGAGATCCTCGCCGAGTAGTGCAGGAGCGAGTGCGTGTTGGCGTAGTGGCGGTAGTAGGCCTCGACCGCGTCGTGGGCCGCGCGCATCATCAGGGTGGAGGCGGTCGAGTCCAGGTAGACCCGCCGGGTCTGACGCCCGTCCGCGCGCACGTACGTGGTGTCCAGGCCGATGAAGTCGCCCCGGAGGCGGTCCAGGAGTTTGGCTGCTTCGCGGTCCACGGGAACTCCTCGCGTTGGGTATCACCGGGTGTCTCGGCGCGGTAGTCGTGTCAACGGCGCTCCCACGACTCCAACCGGACGGCGCCGTCTGCCATCATCCCCAGCCCACCATGACCCTGTACCGACCCGAGCCCATCCTCCGTCACGACGCAGTCCGAGTAGACCGGAGCAGGCCACCGTGGCGAGCCGCCGAGCGCCTCCTCGACGGCGAGACGCTGATCGTCACGGACCACTACGGCACCGGCGCCGAGATCCTCGACCAGCTGCAGTCCATCCTGCGGCCCCCTCCCCAGCAGGCCAGCTACCGGGTACGGCAGGGTCATCGACGCACCTTGCGCCAGGCCTCCCTGCGCTTGTTGGCGCCGATCGTCGAACATCGCCTCGCGCTCACCGACGCCCGCCACATCGGCTTCCTACGCGAGCTCTACCCCGAGCTCTCCCGGACCTTCTTCCTGCCCTTCGTCCAGGTCCAGGAGCTCCACGGCGCCTGGGTCCGCTACGAAGAGGGCGTCAACCTCGCCGTCCTCGGCCACCGCGTCCATCCCTTCTACGGCACCTACGTGCCCACGCGGGTCTCCCACCTCGAGCTCTTCGGCACGTGGATCAGCCAGTACCAAGGGCCGAGGACCCGGGCCATCGACGTTGGCACCGGCTGCGGCGTGCTCGCGCTGATGCTCGGCCGGGCGGGCTTCGAGCGGGTCCTTGCCACCGACGACAACCCAAACGCCATCGAGAGCCTCAGGCGAGAGCTGCGGCGCCTCCCCTCGCCCCCGTCGATCGACCCTGTGGTCACCGATTTGCTCGGCGAGGACGACACCCTCGTGGACCTCGTCGTCTTCAACCCACCCTGGATCCAGGGCGCACCCGAGGGCCTGCTCGACCGAGCTCTGAACTTCGAGGACGGCCTCTTCGAGCGCTTCTTCGACCAGGCCAGCGAGCGGCTGAGTCCGAGCGGACGCATCGTGCTGGTGTTCTCCAACGTCATCCAGCTCCTCCAGCCCGAGCACCCCCACCCCATCCTCACCGAGCTCGAGGCCGGGCGATTCCAGCTCGTCCAGAAGCTGCAGCGCAAGGTCAAGTCCCAGACCCGCAGCGGCCAGCGGCGCCGGACTCGCGAGCGAGTCGAGATCTGGGAGCTCGCGAGGGCCTGAACTGGACCGACTACGACCCGTCCGGGCGCTTCAAGAAGAGCACCACGCCGATCGCGACGGCGACGAGCACCACGACGCCCCCGCCCATGCTGACCACGGTGACCGGGTCGTAAGGGACGACGTCGGCCTGGGCCGTTCGGAGCATCAGCAGCATCGGGGGACTCTACGTCGCGGGGCCTTGCTACCCAGCCGCGGGACGAGCTCCACGACGGCAGGCTCATCGGAGACGGCGGCCGAGCCGTGGGCACCCTCTACTACGACCAACGGGGTCGGCGGGAGAGCGCCGCCTTCGAGTACAGCAGCGCCTGGCTGACGGCCGCGGACCGTTTCCCGCTCGAGCCCTCGCTTCCACTGGTGGCCGGCCCACAGTTCAGGGCGCCCGGGAGCTCGGTCTTCCACGCGTGCATCGGTGACACTGAACCCGACGGTTGGGCCAGGCGCGTCATCCGGCGTGACCATCAAAAGCGCAGAGCCAGGGCACGCGCCAGCGGCGAGCCCTTCGAGGAGGGGCCCCTCGGCTCCCTGGACTTCCTCCTGTCGGTCGATGATCAGAGCAGGGTCGGCGCACTGCGCTTCCGCTGCGAGGAAGGCATCTTCCGGTGGGCGTCAGAGCCTGACCGAAGGACCGCTCCCCCGCTGATCGAGCTCCGCCAGCTGCTATCCGCCACCAGCGCGCTGGAGGCCGACGCCGAGACCGCAGCGGACCTCGCCTACCTGCGCGGGCGGGGAACCTCGCTTGGCGGCATGCGTCCGAAGTGCGTGGTCTTGGATGACGACGGACGGATGTCCATCGCCAAGTTCCCCAGCATCTCCGACGACCGCTCTGTCACCGGCGGCGAGGTGCTCGCGCTGGCGCTGGCGGCCAGGGCTGGAATCGACGCCGCGGGTGCGAGGTTGGTGAGCAGCGATGGCGTGCCCGTCGCGTTGATCCGTCGCTTCGATCGGCCGGCTGGGGGTGGTCGTCTCTTCTACGCCTCTGCGGCGACGCTCCTCGGCGCGGACCGAGAGGACGACTGCACCTACACGCAGATCGTCGACGCCATCCGCCAACACGGCCACCGCGTGCAGAGTGACGTGGAGGAGCTCTGGCGTCGGCTCGCGTTCACGATCCTCATCACGAACGTCGACGACCACCTGCACAACCACGGCTTCTTGCACGTGGCGCAGGGACAATGGCGGCTGTCGCCAGCCTTCGACATCAACCCCTTCCCGGAGCGGCATCGGGAGCTGAAGACCTGGATCTCGGAAGCGACCGGCCCCGCGGCGTCCATCGACGCCCTCATGGAAACAGCCGCCTACTTTCGGCTGTCCAGCACAAGGGCCCGCGAGATCCTCGGCGAGGTCGACGCGGCGGTCGGAACGTGGCGCGTCCTCGGCGCCGAGCTCGGCATGGAGGCCTCAGAGCTGGACGCCTTCGCGGACGCCTTCGAACACGAGGAGCGCGAGGTCGTTCGGCGACTCCTCTGAACGGTGCACGAGCGACGCTGACCTCCCTGGCTGTGGCACGCTCCGTAGGACAGGAGCAAAGGAGTTCCCATGGCCCACCTTCGTGCCTGCCCGCGCTGCGGTCGCACCCTGAAGAACACGCTGCTCGGCGGCGCCTACTTCCCTGTCTACACCTGCGGCAAGTGCAAGACGAAGTACTGCAGCAAGTGTGGGGGCTCGTCCTGCCCCAAGTGCGGCGCCACAGCGCGCGGGCACTACGACGACGTCTACGCGAGGTAGACGGTGATTAGGGCATAGTTGCCGCCCTGAGGACCCGTGCCGCCAGAACTCACCGCAGAGCAGCGAGCCATCGTGCGCCACGATCCGGCCAGGCATGCCCGCGTCCTCGCCGTCGCGGGCTCTGGGAAGACCACCACGATGGCCCACCGGATCGCGTGGCTCGTGCGCGAACAGGGGGTCCCGCCCAACCTGATCCGGGCCGTCATGTACAACAAGTCGGCCCAGCTCGACTTCGTGCGAAAGCTCGAGGCCCTGGGTCTCGGCGAGGTCAAGGTCCAGACCTTCCACGCCATGGGGTGGGCCCTGCTCGGCTACGCGAGCAAGCAGGGTCTCCTTCCCCAGCTGCGGCTCGTGAGCACTTCACGCGAGCACTTCCGCCTCATCCGCCAAGCGATCAGGAAGGTCAAGGACGAGCGCCGCGACGAGCTCGGATTCCGCTCGATCGACGCAGACGACGTCATGGAGGCCATCGGTGCCTGGAAGGCGATGCTGACGCCCCCCGAGCGGGCCGGTCACGCCAGCGACCCAGCTCTGAGTTGGGTCTACGAAGCCTTCGAGGCCATGCGCTACCGCGAGGGCTGGGCCACCTTCGACGACCAGATCTACGAGTCCGTCCTCCAGCTCCAGCGGCACGAGGCGCTCCTTGGAGCGCTCCAGGACAAGATCGAGCACTTCATCGTCGACGAGTTCCAGGACGTGAACCTCGCCCGGCTCACCATGGTGAAGCTCCTCGCCGGCAAGCGGGCGCGGGTCATGGTCGTCGGCGACGATGACCAGTGCATCTACGAGTGGCAGGGGGCGCGCTCGAGCTTCATCCGGGAGCGCTTCCAGCGCGAGTTCACGCACCACGAGCACAGCCAGTACACGCTCACCTCCAGCTTCCGCTTCGGCCCGCTGATCGCCCAGGTCGCCGCCAACGTCATCCGCCACAATCGGGAGCGCGTCCCCAAGCCGCTTGTGGCTCACGACCTCTGCGCTGGGGGCCTCGTCGAGGTCGAGATCAGCACCGGCGCCTCAGAGGCCCGCCGCCGCATCGAGGCCCTGCTCGAGGGAGGCACCGCGCCAGATGACCTCGTCGTGTTGGTCCGCAAGTACGCCCAGTCTCACGCGCTCCAGGCCGAGCTCCTGGCTCGGGAGGTGCCCTTCTTCGTCGACGGCGCCCAGGACTGGAGGACCTCGCCGGTGGTCAAGCTCGCGCTGAACTACCTCGACCTCGTCGCTGCCTTGCGCGAGCCGCTCACCGACGCGGTCATCGCCGCGGCTACTGGCGTCGTCAACAAGCCCGTTCGATACGTGAAGCGGGTCATCTTCGAGGACCTCCTCCGGAGAGCAACGAGGTCGGGCCGCAGCATCTCGTCAGTGCTCGGTCAGCCCTGGGTAGCTCGGCGAGCGGGCATCTCCGGGAGCGCACCAGAGGAGCTCGGGCGCGATCTCGCCCAGGCGGCCAGCGGCCAGCTGCACGCACCAGCCCATCTCTCGGCCGCCGAGCCAGGAAGCCCCCCCAGTGCGGGCGCCGCGCTGTCCATCCTGCTGGAGCTCATCGACTTCGAGGCTCACTTCGCCGAGAACGACAGCGCCGGCGCGCGGGATGGTGACGCCGAGCTGCTCGTGGGCTTCTCTGCGCTGCTCGAGGGCGCGAGGGTTCCTCTGGGCGAGGCGCGCGAGTGGCTCGACGGCCTCGACACCCGCCGGGGCCTGCCGGAGTTGCAGTGTGTCCGCATCACGTCGATCTTCAAGGCCAAGGGCCTCGAATGGGACCACGTGTTGATGCCCGACGTCGTCGAGCGCCAGCACCCCGACCTCCGGGCCTTCGTCGACGCCGCCTTCGACGAAGAGGACTCCACCCGCGCCGGCGAGCCCACCGACACCCTCGAGAGCGAGCGCCGCTTGTTCTACGTCGCCATCACCAGGGCCCGGCAGTCCGTCACGCTCTTCGCCGAGGACGACCCGAAGCGCCCCCCGTCACGGTTCATCGAGGAGATGCTGCTCGACCCCACTCGCAGAGGTGTCCACGCCTTCCAGGGTGACGACACAGGCGGAGTCGTCGCGGCAGCCCGGGTCGACGAGGGGCTGAGGGACGGGCTGGTGGAGATGGCCCGTCGCGCTGGGGACGAGGGGCTGGCGGAGCGGCTGGCCAGGGCGAAGGCGAAGTCGTTTTCGTATGGGAGGGTGTACGACGCGGTCGGAAAGGGGGGTGGGGGGCTGCCGTTTTGAGCTGGTCGTGAGGATGATGGCGTCCTGGAGGCCGAGTGAGTCGGTCCTGGCCAAGCTCAGCGGCTGATCAGTTCCGGGTGCACGTGCGCCTTCCACGGGCCGCCCACGAACTTCTCCGCCGCTGCCCGGAGCGGTGAGGTCGTGCCTGGTTCCAAGACGACGAACGCGCGGCAGGTACCTCTCCGGTAGAGCACCGCGAACCCATCGCTGTCGAAGCGCGCTAGCTGCCCGCGGGCCTGGTCGACCGCGCTGCCTCGCCGGCCGATGTGGTGGTAGATGACGACGCCGTGGCCGCGATCGAGGAGCTCGGTGACCTCGGAGATCGCCACGTACTTCGGTCCCTTCTTCGACCAGGGCCGGTGGGACTTGCACTCCAGACCGTTGTCGGGATCGAGGAACACGAGCCCGCAACCGTTGACTTCCGCCAGCGCTCGGTCGAACCAGGCTCGGCGGTGTTCACGCCGAGGTCGGCCCGGGCCGATGTCCGTGAAGTCCAACGCCTCGTCGTGGTACCGCGTTGACGGCGGGAGGATGTTGGCAGCGGCGACCTGAGAGACCGTTCGGCGAGCCGGGTCGAGGAAGCCGTGCATTGCGGCGTGCAGCTCCGGGTCGCAGCGAGCGTAGTGGTCCGCGCGCCCGCTGAGGTAGGCGCGGTGCTTGCCGTCTTCCTGGCCCGCGGCATCGGCGACGGCCTCTGGGGTCGTCAGGTACCAGATGACGCCAAGGCCCTGTGGTCGTCGAGGACTCGCGTCGGCCATCAGCGCGCGCAGCAGGCCGTACTTCCCGAAGTCGCCTACATCGCCAACGTACCTGTCCTGCACGCCGGCACCGTAGCTCACCCGACGAGCTATCGGGCCCAGACGGACCCACAGCCCTGTCGTGAAGGGAGGAGGACTGCCAAGGCGTCCTGGAGGCGCACTCTCCAGCTACGCGGCACGGATCGCCTCCGCGAGGACCGACTCTCTCAACTCCTCCTTCGGCGCCTTCTCGGGGACGAGGTCTACGGGCGCCCCAGGATCTCCTCCAGGCGAAGCTGGACCCGGACGAGCTTGAAGCAGCATGCCGGCCGATCGAGCTCGACCAGCAGGTCGTTGACGACCGATGTGAGTGACACGGGGAACTCCGAGTGCCTCAGGGACGGCAGACGGCGGCGTCCATTCACCCCCCGCTCGGTAGACTCGCCAGATGACGCGCCGTTGGCCAGATCAACCAGGGGACACCGAGGTCCTCGACCTGTTCCGGAACCTCAAGGTCTGGAAGAAGGGAGACCAGCGCGCCCCGCACAAGCCCCTCCTCGTGCTCATGGCGCTCGCTCGACTCCAGGGCGGCGGCGAGCGTCTCTGGTCGTTCGAGGACATCAACCCCCTCCTCCACGAGCTACTCGTAGAGTTCGGCCCGGGTGACAGGAAGAGCGTCCACCCTGAATACCCCTTCTGGTATCTACGGAACGACGGCGTCTGGGAGGTCCCGGACGCCGCGACGCTGGCGAGGCGCGTCGCCCACCGCAAGCGGTCAAAGGACATCCCAAAGGGTGTCCTGCTGGAGATGAAAGCCCAGGCCGGCTTTCCACCCGAACTCGACGCGCTGCTCAGGACCCGTCCCGACCTCGTCAACCGCATCGCCGCTCTGCTCCTGGATGCCCACTTCCCGCGCTCGGTCCACGAGGACATCCTCGACGCCGTGGCCTTTCCCTGGGTCGTCGAGCCGAGGTTCCGGCGCGCCCGGGACCCCGCGTTCCGAGAACGGATCCTCCGCATCTACGAGCGTCGCTGCGCTGTCTGCGGCTACGACGGGCGCATGGGCCGCGCGGAGCTGGGCCTGGAGGCCGCCCACATCAAGTGGCACTGCCACAGCGGCCCCGACACCGAGGACAACGGCCTGGCGCTGTGCCTCTTCCACCACCGCGCGCTGGACCGAGGTGCCCTCGGGATCGACCAGGACCACACGCTCATGGTGTCCCAGCACGCCATCGGATCCGTCGGTCTGCCGGACTGGCTGCATCGCTACGCTGGGCGCCCGCTGCGCACGCCGGTCCCTGGCGGCGCTCGCCCGCACGAGGACCACATCAGCTGGCACCAACGCGAGGTGTTCAAGTCCCCGGCACGACTCGCAACGAGCCCCTGAGGATAGTCCTCGACAGCAAGCGCCGGCTACGAAGTCGACGAGGTCAATCGACAAGGGCGCTGGGTCCGATTCCGGCGCCGGTGACGCCGAGCCCGCGAGTACGCTCACCAAGTGCACGTCGACACCGTCACAACCGACGACAAGACCCTCCTCCCGGCCGTCCGCCACGCCATCGGGGGCGCCGACCAGGCGCTCTTGTGCGTCGCCTTCGCCAACGAGCAAGGCGTGCACCTGATCGAGCCAGCTCTCAAGAAGGCAGGCTCCTCCCGCCTCGCTGTGACCACCGTCTTCGGCACGACGACAGCGAGCGGCCTGCGCAAGGCTCGGAATCTGGGGGTCGAGGTCGGCGTCCTGAACCCCGGCTCCAGCACCTACCACCCCAAGGTCTACCTGGGACGCTGGTCCGACGGGCGCATGCGCGCCGTGCTCGGATCCGCCAATCTGACTGGTGGCCTCTACACGAACGTCGAGGCCGGCGTGCTGCTCGACGGGACCGCGGACGACCCGCCGCTCGCCCGTGCCTGGGAGTGGGCCTCGGGAATCTGGAAGCGCTCGGCGAGCTGGCAAACGCTCCAGGCCGCCGAACAAGACGACGGCACGAGCTTCGAGTACCCCCTGCTGGGCATGCTTCAGAAGGCGGTCCAGGACGACCCGGTCTTCATGACCCTCGGACCGAGACCAGTCGCGAACATCGTCAGCAACGTCACGGCCCGCGGCCTCTACGTCGAGAGCGGCGCCGGCACCGGACCTCAGTTCGTTCCCGCCTGGATGTTCCTCCTCGCGTGGGACGAGCTCCGCGCCCGCCGAAAGCTGAGCAACATGACCCTGCTCAACGACCTGAGGGTCCACCGCTCATCCGCGGTCTGCGCAATCCTCGCGAGGCTGCCGCCAGTGAAGGTGGTGTCCACCAGGCCCATCGTGCTGGGGTTGTAGGGGCTCCCCTCAGTCCACCCCGACCCTCATCGCCCAAGTCACCGTGATCCGGTGCTGACTCACATGCGCCTGCACCGGCGGCGGCAGCTCCCATCGAACCAGCGGGCGCCAGATGCCGTCGGTCTGCTCCATCCGCCACAGCAGCACGTCGTAGGGACGCTCGCGATGTGCTCGGGGCCGGTGGCGAGGAGGCTGTCTCGGAGCGCGCGGAGATCCATCATGGGCACTGTGGACTGGGTGGTCTGTGACGCTGGAGCCTACCTCCCGGAGGCAGCGCGCACCGGTGGCCCGTCCCCCCCAACGCAGCCCCGGCTACATGCCTCTCATGCCGTCCTCCCCTCCACCCCTCTTCAAGGGCCAGCTCCTCCACCTCGCCTTCCTCATCGTCGCGCTGCCCGCCCTCAACCTCCTCACCGACCCACCCTCGACGATGTGGCTCGGCCTCGAGGTCTCCACCTGGTTCGCCCTCGCGCTGGCGGTCCCGATCGCCCACCAGGTCTACGTCTGGCTGTGTTGGCGGCTGGAGCTCCGGAGCAGGTTCATCAGCGAGAGGTGGGGCTTTCGGGTCTACGCCGTCGGCTTCTTCCTGCTCCTCGGCAGCCGCCCCGCGACCTTGCTGCTGCTGGCACTCGCGGACCACGACAGCCTGGCCATGTCCGTGCCCCTTCGCTGGGCCGTGGCGACGCCGCTGATACTGCTGACCGGCTACGCGATGTACTCGGTCGCGCGGTACTTCGGCTTCCAGCGCGCGGCCGGCATCGACCACTTCGATCCCTCCTATCGAGACGAGCCGCGCGTGACGCAAGGCCTGTTCAGGTGGACGAACAACGCCATGTACGTCTTCGCCGTCCAGGGCTTCTGGCTCTTCGGCATCCTGGCCGCCTCGAAGCTCGCGATGGTCGCCGCCTGCTTCCAGTCGATCTACATCTGGGTCCACTACTTCGGAACCGAGCGACCCGACATGGACCACATCTACCGCTGACAGAGCGGCCGGCTGCGCCGTGAAGCCCGCACCGCCACCGCTCGAGGCGCTCGTGGAGACGAGGGGTTGGCCAGATCGGCTCGTGATCGCGCTCGAGCAGAGCCTCTTCGGCGGCACCGAGGGCGCGGCATACCGCGCCGAGGCCGCCGAACCCGCTACCTCGCGACCGACGCTCTGCGGGCTCGGCTACGAGGCATGACAACCCCGGCCCGATCTGTCGGATGGCGTCCAAGGACCGACACCCCCTGGCTCGATCCACACCAGTCGAGGCCTTCAACCTCCTGAGATCAGGTGCTTGGCTTCCAGGCACGAACCTTGCTCCGCGAAGCCGAGAATCCAAGGAGGTCACATGCACCTGATCGAGTTCAACCGATGCGACGACGACCCCTTCTTCAGGGGGGTCGAGGACCGGAAGCGCATCCTCATGGTCCTCGACCGCCTCTCCAAGCGAATGGAGCTTCGGCTCCACGGCTGGCGCGTCTCGGATCGCCGCCTGGTGACGCTGGTCCACGGGGACGTCGCGAGGCTCGCCCAGTGGAGACGGCTGGTCCAGAGCGCCTACGGGGTGAACAACTACTACTGGCATCGCCCCCCGGTCTACTGGAGGCCGGCGACCCAGGTCCCGATCGACGACATCGACTTCGCTCTGGGTGTGCTCTACGCAGGCAGGTCTCCTTGGAGTTCGGTGTGGGAGACCCTCGGTCTGCGAGACTGGGGAGTCCTTCCCGCTGACCTCGGTATTCCACACGAACGTCACGCCAGGCGCGCCGGCCTGACGTGGACACCCCAGCCCTACCCGGGCGATCTGAACCTGCACGGTCTGGGCGTGCTCAGCCGCGCCATCCTCATGACCACCGGGACCTCGAGCTCTGCCCGCGCCAACTCCATCGCCTTCGCACAGCTCGCCAAGCGCTGCGGCTGGGACCCCCTGGGCGTCTCTCTGGCGCGCGGCCTCTCGACGAGCTCGATCAAGAAGGCCCTGCGCAAGAAGCGACGTCCGACAGTCGACCGCGCGGCGACCTGGATGCGCCCGCCGCTGCGTCGCCTGCTGGATGAGGCCCTCCCCACAGGACACTCAGCAGGTCGGTGAAGCCCCGCTGGTGCACCTGAGGTGCCTGTGCGAGCTCCTGTGTCGGCCCCTACTCCGGAATCAGCGACTCCCCCTCGAAGAGCGCACTCCAGGCCGCTACGTCGAGCTCTGTCGCCATCGGCGGTGGCCCACTGGCCCAGACCCTCACGGTCTCGGGCTCGCTGCGCGTCTCGATCGACATCCCCGCGATCTCCTCGTCCGGACCGTCGTCGTCGCTGATCACCTGGCGATCCGCCATGCACGACAGCCCGTAGCGCTGCCCGCCGTCCTCGACGTGCTGGGTGACCGTGCAGTCCCACAGACGGTCCCGCTCGACCAGGGTCAGTGATCCGCACTCGACCCGCGCGTCCACGACCACGCGGTCGACGCCGTCGCTGCGCAGCCGGGCGCTCACCAGGCAGGGCGAGCCCTCCTCGAGGTAGAGCCCCTCGCTCTTGCGCACGGTCGCGGACCAGGTGGTGTCCACCACGCGGTTCATCAGGATCCGGCCCCAGCCCTCCTGGCCGATGGCGAACAGTCCCCCTCCGACCGCCGCGACCACCAGCGCGAACCTGGGCCAGTAGAAAGGCCCCCCAGGTCCGGCCAGCGAGACCGCCAGCCCCACCCCAGACGACTCGGCACCCAGGCCCACCCCACAGACTCGAGTCCAGATCCCGCCGGCCACTCCGCAGCAGATGGACACCACGCCGAAGGCCGCCCCACAGCCGATGGCGACCACCCCCACGGGTGCGAAGCCGATGGAGATGACCCCGATGGGGTTCACGCCGATGGCGATCACCCCGACGGGTCTCCCCCCGAAAGCGAAGAAGCCCAACTCGAATTCACCAGTGGAGACCAGCTTCACAGACCGAGGCTACCTCTGGTGCCACAAAGTGTGGCGCGGGACAAGCCCGGTCACGGACGTGCTCGACGCGGTAGTCTTCACCCCGTGTACTGGCTCCTCCTCAAGCCCGAGCTGAGCACCGACTTCCCAGTCCAGGTGGGCGTCGCCCTCTCCGCGGAGGGGCCCGCTCGCCTCCGCGCCCGGATCGGCGCTGGGCGGAGAGACCACCGCCGCAGAGCTCCTCGAAGGCATCTATGGAGTCGATCTCCCCGGAACTACCGGAGATCGTTGGAACTTCGACGCGACGGCCCAGCTCCACTGGCTGCAGCTGGAGCTCGGCTGGGAGCGCACCTTGTGGCGCAACCTCGATCTTCGCCGCTGTGTGGGGTGGTCCTACACCGTCTCGAGCTCGACGACGATCGAGCCCGACTTCGAGGTCCCCCGCGTGGCCGAGACCGCTGTCGACGAGCTGACCGGCTGGGGCGAGGACTACCTCGACGAGGACATCCTCCAGACCTACGTCCACCCACCCAGCCTGGGCGTCGCCCTGGGCTGGCGCTTCGGTGTGGGACAGCGGACCGCCGAGCCCCCCTGACCCCGGCTATACTCCACGACGCAGGGCGCGACGGCGGAAGACATGACATTGCAGACACTCGCGTGGACCCTGATGGCCGGCTGCACCGGGGGACCCGACGACACGGCGGACACCGACGACACGGGGATCGACGTCCTCCCGGCGCCCGATCTCAGCGATCTGAGCCAGGCAGGGGGGTGCGTGGACCTGGTGATGACCATGGGCGACCCCTCCGGCGAGCTGGTGTTGATCTTCAATCACGGCGCCGGCCTGGCACAGCAGGCCTTCGAGGGCGAGGGCACGGCCCAGGCGACCCTGGATCTGGCCACCGAGGGCTCGCTGGAGCTCTGGCAGGGAGTGGCCGTGACGAACATCCCTTGCAACGACGCCCTCTACGGCAACGAGCTGGTCGTCTCCACCTGGACCGTCACCAGCGGAGTCGCAGAGGTCGAGGTCGTCTCGGACGGGAGCTCGACGGCGTGGGGCGAATACCCAGGCGGCGCGACGCTGAAGCTCACAGACGTGGTCCTGAGCGAAGAAGGCGCAGAAGACGTCGAGATCGACGAGCTGGAGTGGACCGCCTGGGTGGGGTGGATGCCCGGGTGAGGGCACAAGGAGGGCGAGCCGCTTGACCACCCCCAGGCCCGGCGGCGATAGGCTCCTTCATGCTCATCCTCTCCACCGCCCTCGCGGCAACCCTGACCGTCGGCCCCGATGGGGACTTCTCCACCGTCGCCGATGCGATCGAGAGCTCATCTCCGGGAGACGAGATCCTGGTGACCTCCGGCGAGTACCTCGACGACACGGTCAGCTTCCCCCACGGCGATCTGACCATCCGCGGTGTCGGCGACACCCGCCCTGTGCTGCGGGTCACACAGAACATCCCGAACAGAAAGGGCATCTTCGCCATCGGCGTCGACGCAGGGCCGGTCACGGTCGAGTTCCTCCACTTCGAGGGCGCACGCATCAGCGACAGTGATGGGGCCAACGGCGCCGGAATCCGCATGCAGGGACAGGCTCTGACCGTCCGAGACTGTGTGTTCACCGACAACCAGATGGGTCTGCTCGCAGGCGGGACCGACGACTTCACGGTCTGGGTCGAGGACTCCGAGTTCGACGCCAACGCCCAGGAAGGCAGCGGCTACGAGCACAACATCTACATCGGAACGGACCAGTGCGCGCTGTTCACCTTCATCGGCAACTACAGCCACCACGCCCACTCGGGTCACAACCTGAAGAGTCGCTGCCAGGAAAACCACATCCTCTACAATCGCCTCGGGGACGAGGACGACGGCGACAGCTCCTATGTCATCGACCTGCCCGAGGGCGGGCGCTCCGTGCTCGTCGGCAACCTCGTGCAGCAAGGCCCCTACGCAGAGAACTCCAGCGCCATCATCAGCTACGGCGCAGAGGGCGACAACGACGAGATGCTGCTCTACGCCAGCCACAACACGATCGTGAACGACAAGGACACACAGAATACGTCCTTCATCCATGTGAGGACCGCCGAGAGCGTCGTGCTCCGCAACAACCTCTTCGTCGGCACGGGGACCCCGGTCGATGTCCAGAACGGCTCAGTCGACGACGAGGGCTCCTGGCACGAACAGAGTGACGAGGTCCTCGCCGATCGCGCCGGCTACGACTACCACCTCGTCGAGGGCAGCGGCCCCCAGGACGCCGGCGTCGAGATCGACATCGAAGAGCTCGTCCCGACCCTGCAGTACCTCCACCCCACCGACACAGAGCCCCGCTGGGACGACGGGGCCCCGGACATCGGGGCCTACGGCATCGGCACAGAGCCCGCGGACACCGACGACAGCGGAGACGGCGGTGACGGCGATGACGACACCGGGACCGAAGACACAGCCGTCAGCGGCTGCCGCTGCGCCCAGGTCTCGGGGTCAGCAGGGCTGGTCTGGGTCCTCGGCCTGCTCGCGTGGAGCAGACGCCGGGGCGGGCTCGGTGCAGGCGGACAAGACGGACAGGATGGTCATGAGGAGTTCCTCTCCGACCATCAACCCAACCCATCCAGAGGCCGCTGAAACCCCTCCGCCATCTCACATCCCGCGCCTTGACTCGATCTATGGTGGCAACCTCTCGGGAAGCCCAGATCCACAGCGACGCCAGACCGCTCGTGGACGAGCTGGTAGATACCCTGACCGCTGGCGAAGACTGGCTCGCGGCGCTCGAAGCCCTGCAGGCCGCGCTGCCTGGGGCGACCTGGGCACCAGGCGAGTCGTTCACGAACGATCTCAGCCAGTTGAAGCTCACGATCCGAGGTGTGTGCGAGCTCCTGGAGGGCCAGCGCATCCAGCCGGACGAGGGCGCCGCGCTCCTGCAGGCCCTGCTCGAGGAACGCCCCGCGGTCCAGGACTTCTCTCTCCCAGAGGATCGCTACGAGACCGGGGACCTGCTGGGCATGGGTGGCATGGGCGAGGTCCGCGCCGTGCACGACCGCCGCCTCGGACGCACGGTCGCCATCAAGCGGCTGCTCGCTCCCTCGTCGAGTCGATCGACCGCTTCGTCCAGGAAGCCCGCATCACCGCACAGCTGGAACACCCCAATATCGTTCCGATCTACGACCTTCGCGTCGAGGACGGCACCCCCGTGCTGGCCATGCGCGAGGTCCGCGGAGTGAGCCTGAGATAGCTGCTGACCCGGGGAGAGGGTGGCGACCTGCAGGCCCGCCTCGAGGTCTTCAAGAAGGTCTGCGACGCCCTGGCCTACGCCCACAGCCGCGGGGTCGTGCACCGGGACCTCAAGGCCGACAACGTCATGGTCGGCGCCTTCGGCGAGGTGCAGGTCATGGACTGGGGCCTCGCCAAGCTGGTGGACGCGGAGGAGGGCCCGCTCCCCCAGGTCCGCGGCAGCCAGAGCTCGGCGGCGACCCGAATCGGCACCATCATCGGCACTCCACGCTCGATGGCACCAGAGCAGGCCCTGGGTCGAGCCGCCGACCGACGCTCCGACATCTGGGCCCTGGGGGTGCTGCTCTACGAGCTGCTCTGCGACAAGCGGCCCTTCGATGGCTCCATCGAAGAGGTCCTGGACGCGATCCGCGTCTACCGCTTCGACGGCGTGCCCGCGCTCCGAGCAGAGATCGTCGCCTGGGATATGGGCCTGCCGATCCAGAGCCTGCGGTACTCGGCCCTGTCCCGAGCGAGGCTGTGGCTGGGCCGTCACAGGAAGCAGGTCGTGCCCGCGACGGTGACCGCGGGCGTCGCCTTCGCGCTCCTGCTCGGAGGTGTCTTCCAGTACGCAAAGGACATGGCAGCGGCCCGGGACGAGGCCATGGCCGAACGAGACCGCGCGGTCCAGGCCGAGACAGAGGCCCTGCACCGCGTGCTGGACGCAGAGCTGGCCAGCGCGCGCGCGGCGCTCGCCAGTGACGCCTGGCTGGAGGCGCGGACCCGCTGGACCACTGCAGCCGCCCTGGCGAAGCAGCTCGGCGCGGACGGGCGCGAGGCGGCGCTCGGTCTGGCCCTGGCCGGGGACGACTGGCTGTTCTCGAGCGCGGACGAGCTCCTCTTCGGGGGCGCGGAGCGCACCCTCTGGCATCGAAGCAGCAAGCCCGTGGAGTCGGCCTGGCTCTCACCCGACGGCGACCGCGCGATCCTGGTTGGCTTCGAGCCAGAGGTCCCGATCATCGACCTGCAGACCGGCGAGGTCGTCTCCCTGGTGGCCTCTGGGCCCACGGCGGACGCTCGCTGGCTGTCGCCGCGGCACGTCGCCACCCTGGCCTATGACGGCGCCGTCCGGATCTGGGAGCTGCCCGAACACGCGATGGGCACCTCGAAGCTGGAGGGCGACCGCCCCATCGGGGGCTCCTTCGACTCCTCCGGCGAGCGCCTGTTGCTGTCGGGTTGGGCCGGCGACGTGTGGCTGGTCGAGGTGCGCACCGGAGAGGTCGTGGCCCGCCTCGAGGGGCCCCCAGACGGCGCCCGCGACGCCCAGTTCTCCCTCGACGGCCAGCGGGCCCTGCTCGCCGGTCGGGATGGGTCCGCCTGGGTCCTCGACCTGGCCTCTGGCGAGGTCCTCGACAAGCACCCCCTCGACGATCTGCTCTCCACGGTGGTGGAGACCGAGGCAGGCCTCCTGGCCACCGGCAGCTCCGGCCAGATCTTCCTGGGCGAGACCACCATCGATGCTCACGACGGGGTGATCTGGGAGCTCGAGCGGGACCCGACGACCGGCCGCTTCGTCACCACTGGCCGTCACCACGACGACGGGCGCCTCCGCCTGTGGGCTGCGGACGGCCAATCTCTGGCCGTGCTCGACCTGGACACGGCGGTCTACCGCGCTGCCATCACGCCAGAGCGCATGGCCGCTGGGGGACACGTCGGCCGGGTGGTCGTCGCCGACCACGAGGGCCAGGTGCTGCTGGACTTCCAAGCACACCAGGGACCGGCGATGGCGGTGGCGATGCACGGGGACCTGCTCGCGACCACCGGCTACGACCTCTCCCTCAACCTGTGGGACATCGAGACAGGGCACCCCCTGCTGGAGCTCGAGGCCTTCAGCGAGTCAGGGCTCGACCTGGAGTTCTCTCCCGACGGCCGCTGGTTGATGGCGGTGTCCGGGAGCGGGGAGCTGTTGCTCTTCAACCTGGAGCGCCACCGGTCCGCGGACTGATGCCCCTGGCCGAGCCCCCACCCTCGCGGCTATTAGATGAGCTGGCCCGGAGAGCTCATGCCGTTGTTCGTCCTGCTCGCCTGCACCTCCAACCCCGAGGAGCCGACCCCTGATCCCGTCGTCGACACCGGCGAGGCACCCACGGGACCCGCGTGGCCTCAGGGCGCCTGGGAGGAGGGCCCGCCAGAGGACCATGGCGTGGACACGGACGCCCTCGAGACCCTGCGCACCTACACCTTCGACAGCCGCCACAACACCCAGGCGCTGCTCGTCATCAAGGACGGCGTGCTCGTCGGCGAGTTCTACGAAGAGGGCTACGACGCCGACAGCGAGGTCACGAGCTGGTCAGTGGCCAAGAGCGTGGTCTCGGCGCTGGTCGGTGTGGGCATTCGCGAAGAGGTGCTCCACCTCGACGACCCTGTCGGGACCTACGTCTCCGACTGGTCAGAGGGGCCAAACGAGGCCATCACGATCCGCCACATGCTCGAGATGCGCTCCGGACTCGATCCGAACACCACCAACGAATACGGCGTCTACGGCGAGGAGCCCGACCAGCTGGCCTACAGCCTCGACCGGGTCCCCGTACGCGAACCCGGACTCCAGTTCAGCTACGTCAACGAGGACTCCATGGTGCTCGGCGAGGTCCTCGCCCAAGCATTCGATACAGACTTTCGCGATCTCGCCGAGGCCGAGATCTTCGGCCCCATCGGCTTGGAGGGGGCCTGGTGGACTGACGGAGAAGGCCACGCGCTGACCTACTGCTGCATCGACTCGACCGCCCGCGACCTCGCACGCTTCGGACTGCTGTATTCTCGCGGTGGCACCTGGGAAGAGACCCGATTGGTGCCAGAGGACTTCGTCTCCGAGAGCACCACCGGCATCAGCTACGGCGGCTACTACGGCCTCCACTGGTGGACCTTCGGCGAGATCTACACGGCCATCGGCTACCACGGTCAGTACATCTACGTGATGCCCGAAGAGGACCTCGTCGTCGTTCGCTTCGGCCTCTACGAGCGAGTGGGGGACGAGCGCGTGAGGACGGGCGACAACTGGCACGACACCTCGGACTACGGACCGCTGGACGGCGAACACCTCACCGAACTGGTGCTCGCGCTGGTGGACTGAGTCACCTCATCGCACACAGTCTTCTGGAGGCGCCCACACCGTCTCCCCCGCAGGGAAGGGAAGGACCGGCACCACCTCCAGGGTGTCTCGGCAGACTCGCAGGTTGGTGCGCTCTCCCAGAGGACCCGGCGGACTGTGTTCGGTGTCGTAGAGCGCCACGAAGCCGTGGGCCGACGCAACGAAGAAGACGGACTCGTCGCTGGAGAAGTTGACCTCGACAGCGGTGGAGTCCCCGTGGACCATGCTCTGCTCCAGCTCACCGGTGGCGGACCAGAAGGCGACGTGGCCGTCACCCCCCTGCCCAAAGACCCGTCCATCGGAGAGGATCTCCAGGTTGGTGACGGTGAAACCCGTGTCGGTCTGCCAGCGAGGCTCGAGCCCGGGGAGGTCCCACAGTCGCAGGTCCGTGCCAGAGGCCGTCGCCAGGACTCGCCCGTCGGATGAGGAAGCGAGCGCGTCCACCACGCCGCGATGTGCAGGCTTCAGGTGGACCTTCCAGTCGCTGGTGTCCACGACGCCGATCTGGCCATCCGACGCGCCCAGCGCGATCCAGCGCGTGCCAGCAGACGTGAGGCGCCACATCGGAGCGCCGACAGCCAGGTCCGAGCGCTCGCCGTCGAGCACGCGGAGGAACTCGTGCCCTCCCATCACCATGCTCACGATGTAGTCGGGGCCCATCAGCATGGTGCGCAGCCTTCCGCCCCCCGAGTCGAGCAGGACCTCCTGCCGTTCGCCGTCGAGGCTCCAGCGCGTGACGCCGTCGACCTGCTCCCCCTGCTCCCCCCGCATCGCCTTCAGCGCCGAGCCGTCCAGCTCCGCCGACATCTTCTTCGGCGAAGCTCCCTGGTCCGTGCGCGATGCCCCAGGTCGAGCTGTCCTGTTCGTCGAGCCGGCACCTCGGCTCGCCAGTGCGAGCGTCGATCAGCTCGGGCACCAGCTCCCCAGCCGACAACGCGTTGTCCGCGAGCCGTCGCTCCGCCGGCAGGAACTCGGACTGCTCCAGCGCCGCTCGCCAGAGCGCCATCGAGCGCAGCGGCCGCTCCTGCGAGGCCTGCAGATCCGCCTCCGAGATGAGGCTCCGGACCAGCGACCGCCTGGCCTCGAAGGCCGTCTGCTCCTGCTCCTGCCGCACCTGGACGAGCCCCAGCACCGACGCCACGGCGGTCGTGACCAGGAAGGTGGCCAGACCCAGCTGCAGCCCCCTCAGCCGCCGGCGCCGGCGGGCAGCCCAGGCCTCGGCCGTCTCGAGGAAGAGCCGCTGTCGCGCGCTCAGGGGAAGGTGCTCCCGCCACAACAGGGCCTGCTCCAGGCTCTCCGAGGACCACAACAGGCCCGGCTTGCGACCACGCTCGTCCCAGGCTCGCGCCGCCTCGTCCAGTCGGTCCAGGAAGCGGTGCTGCTCCTGCTGCTCGCCGAGCCAGGCCCGCAGGCGACTCCAGCGCTGGACGAGCAGGTCGTGGGCGAGGTTGGCCTGGCGCTGGCCGTCCTCGCGCGAGGCGGTCAGCAGGCGACCCGCGACCAGGGTGTCCAACACGCTGTCCGCTCCTGGCCCGACACGCTCCAGCAGCTCGTCCACCGCCTGGCGGCGACGGGTGCCCTCGCTGCTCACGAGAGCACACAGCAGCGCGCGGGCGAGAGGGACATCGTCGGCGTCGAGGCCCATGAGCCGATGTTCTCACCTTCAGAGGTCGGCGAGCTCCGCCCACAAGCTCTGCGCCAGGTGCGAGGCGCGTGGAGTCCGGCCCGAGTCGTTCACTCGGTCGAGGTCCGCCCCGGCTTCGACCAGGAGCCGCACGAGCCGGCCGAAGCGAGCTCGCCGGGGGGTGTTGATCTCCAGCCCACCGAAGTGCAGGGCCTTCCAGACCGGCCCGTTTCCCCATTTGTCCGGCGGGTCCGGCTCGGCACCGGCCTCGAGCAGGCGCTCGGCGAGCTCGATGTTGCCTCGCTCCGCGGCGAGGTGTAGCGCCGTCTGCTCGAAGCGCGCGCCGTCTCGTTCATTGGGGTCCGCGCCCGCGTCGAGCAGCCAGGCGCAGATGCGAAAGCTGCTGTCCTCGCGCATCGCGGCGTGGTGCAGCAGGGGGTAGCCAGCGGAGTCCCGACCCAGTCGGGGGCTGCCCTCGCGCAGGGCCGCTCGGATCTCCCGCAGTCCGCCGGTCTGAATCAGCCTGGTCCAGTTCACCGGGAGCCTATAGCCTGTGCTCGCGGCACCTCGGATCCTCAGATGCTCTCCATCTCGATGATGCTCGTCAGCGCTGCGGACGCCGCCACGTGGAGCGAAGTCGGCTGGTCCTCGTCCGGCGAAGCCCCGGATCTCGCCCGAGACTCCGAGACCGGGGACGTCCACCTCGCCTGGCTCGACGGCGGCTATGCCAACCACGCCGTCTTCCGAGCCGACGGCGAGCTGCTCGAGACCAACCGCGAGTCCGCGTGGTCCGGAGAGGGCAACGGCTGGACCTTCGGCCCCGGGGTCGCCGTGGGGCCCGAAAGCGATGTCTACCTCTCCTTCAAGACCGGCGAGGGGGGCTGGGTCTACTCCACGTGGCTGACCGTGCGCTCCTCTGGCTCCTGGAGCAGCCCCATCGCGCTGCAGCAGTCGGCCGAGCGCGGCTACGGAAGCCAGGTCGCCGCCGACGAGCTCGGGGCCACCGTCGTCGTCGAGCGCGCCGACGAGGTCCCCTACGGCGCCATGAGCCACTGGACGGTCCAGGGAGGCTCGCTGGTCGCCAGCGGAGACCTCACCGAGGCCCGGGTGGACGACCGCGTCGACGTCATCGCCGGGGCCCAGGCGGGGGATCGGCACGCCTTCGCCGGCTACCCCAACCCGGGGGGCCACATCTACTACGCCTGGTCCGGTGACGGAGGGCTGAGCTGGTCGGGCGGAGGGGCGATCGAGTCCGGCAGCTGCGGAGGCGGGCGCAACGGCCAACCAGACGCGGCGCTCGACGCAGAAGGGCGCGTCCACCTCGTCTACGGCTGCTCGGAAGACAGCGACGTCGGGGGTCCATCCGTCCGACACGCCATCATCTCGGGGCACACGGTCATCTCGGACTCGGTCCTGACCAGCGACCTGACCGAGTGGCACCTGTCCCTCGGCATCGCCCGGGTGGCCACTCGCGGGGACCACGTCGTCATCGCGTGGCTCACCCACGACTCCGGCGCGCTGTATGTCTCCCACTCCGAAGACGGAGGCGGATCCTGGCTGGACCCCGTCCAGATCGCGGGCCAGGGAGGCGACGCAGAGGGCCGCAACGCCCCCGCCATCGTGGCCACCGAGGGCGCTGTCTTCCTGGCCTGGAGCGACGGGAGCACCGTCCATCTCACGCGCGGCGAGATCCAGGAGGACGAGCCCGAAGAGGAACCCCACGACACCGACGACACCGACGACACCGCGTCCGATGGAGACAGCGGGGAACAAGGCGACGAGCACCCCGACCGACGACCCAGGGAGATCCCCGAAGAAGACGAGTCCACGGGCTGCAACACCCTTCCCGGTCCCCTCGGCCTCTGGCTCCTGGGCCTGGCGCTCTCGAGGAGGAGGCGCTGAGCTTCCCCGATTCACCTCCATCTGGCCGGTGAGCGGTATCGGCGACCCATGCTCACGCTGAACCTCTCCTGCACTCCTGATTGCGACGACTGCTTCACCTGCGGGCCTGGGACCCACGAAGAAGACGGCGTCTGTATCCCCGACGAAGAGGCGGACGCCGACACGGACACCGATGTCGAGTGCGGCGTCGTGGCCTTCCGGCGGGCCTACGGCGACATCTGGACCATGGACGAGGACGGGAGCAACCAGACCCAGGTCACCGCCTCCGATGACCAGAAGAACTACCCCTCGATCTCTCCGGACTGCAGCCAGATCGCCTACAGCAACTACACGGCGCTGACCCTGAACGTCGTGGACATCGACGGCGGAAACGACACGATCATCCTCGACAGTGGCGTGCACTGGTTCCGCCCGGCCTGGTCTCCCGACGGCACGTCGCTGGCCTCCTCCAGCGAACTGGACGGCGAGCGGGCCATCTACACGATGAACATCGACGGGACCGGGCTGTCGAGAGTCACCGACGCCGCCTCGTTCGCCGGGGACCCCTGGTACTCACCGGATGGCATATCGCGCCGATCATGATGCTTGAGGGACATAGCCGCAGTGCCTGAACCAGGCCTCACAGTTCTTCGCTGTGATCTCTCGGAGGACAGTCCCGACGTCGGCCTCGAGGCGCTTGATGGTTCGCGGCGCCAGCGCGCGAAG